>Ga0208626_1000113_pt1 | contig 35595 bp, 34 predicted proteins | sample LakWasMet10_HOW4_2_FD_183860 | JGI IMG/M metagenome (GOLD analysis project Ga0208626, IMG submission 183860) | Freshwater sediment methanotrophic microbial communities from Lake Washington under simulated oxygen tension - Sediment Metagenome... | ecosystem: Environmental > Aquatic > Freshwater >... | reverse complement strand
AAAAACTGCACATCTGTGTGACGTAGCAGGCCTTTAAAGTTTATACAAAAACTTTGAACCGATGATTATAACTAAAACATTGAAAAATAAAAGACTATTTACACTTTTTATTGAGTTTTTTTATGCCCGAAACTCTGTAAAACGGTCTCGACGGCTTTGGCAATGGTTAAATGATCCGTTTCCAGCAGGATTGCATCTGCCGCCATTACTAGCGGAGCGCTGGCCCGGCCTTTGTCCCTGGCATCGCGCTCCTGTAAATCGAGCAGGATAGCCTGGTAATCTGCAGGCATGCCTTTACCCAATAATTGTTTATAGCGGCGCTCTGCACGGGTTTCAGTGGAGGCGGTTAAAAATATCTTCAATTGTGCATCGGGGAATATCACGGTACCCATGTCGCGTCCATCGGCTACCAAGCCCGGCGCCTGGCGGAAATTGTGCTGCAAATCGACCAATGCGGCCCTGAGCGGGGCATGTACCGCAACCTGTGAGGCGCCTTTGCCCATTTCTTCGGTGCGGATGTCTTCTGAAATATCAGTGTTATTTAAATATACCTGCGCATTTTTAAATTGAATATCCAGTTTGGCTGCACATACGGCGACTGCTTCAGCATTGCCCCAGTCGATGTTGTTTTGTTTGGCGGCAAATGCAACCACGCGATAAAGCGCACCGGAGTCCAGGTAACCAAAACCCAGCGCTTCGGCCACGAGCTGTGCGACGGTTCCTTTGCCGGATGCGGAAGGGCCATCTATGGCAATGACTGGAATCGGATTCTGAGCGGTATTATTCATTTAAAAAATTTATCGTTATGGTTTTAATAATCAATTGGATTTAATCACTGCAAGCGCGGATCATAGCCATATCAATGCAGATAATACAGGAGCGCATATCATGGCTAAAACATTCTCGTTTGCGATTTTACACTTTACCGTCGCTTTCACGGTAGGCTACCTGCTCACCGGCAGCATGATGGTCGGCGGCTTGCTCGCTGTGATCGAGCCTGCCTGTAATACGGTTGTGTTCCATTTTCACGAAAAGGCATGGAAACGCTTCGAAGAAAACAGCCTTGAGCCGCACGCCACAGCCTTTAACCCGGGCTTGATCCACTTACATTAGATTTTTTTGCAATTAGATTCCTGGCATTGCATTATCTGGTTAAGAAACCAGCTTTTTAAACTCTGCAAAATAATTCGGGAATGTTTTTGCCACGCAGTTAGGGTCATTGATCACGATCGGCACATTGCCCAGTGACACCAGTGAGAAACACATCGCCATGCGATGGTCGTCATAAGTATCAATCACGGCATTGGGGCTAAGTTGTGCCGGTGGCGTGATTTTAATGTAGTCGGCGCCTTCTTCCACGATTGCGCCTACTTTACGCAGTTCTGTTGCCATGGCTGCGATACGGTCGGTTTCTTTGACGCGCCAGCTCGCAATGTTACGCAAGGTGGTCGTGTCGTCAGCAAACAGAGCAAGTATTGCCAGAGTCATTGCCGCATCCGGTATATGGTTGCAATCCAGATCAATGGCTTTTATTTTGTCAGCTTTGGTTGCCGTGATATGGTTTTCACCATAACTGATATGACCGCCCATTAACGCCAGCGCTTCGGCAAAGCGCACGTCGCCCTGAATGCTGTGTTCACCCAGGCCTTCTACGGTAATGTCGCCCGCAATCGCACCGGCAGCGAGGAAATAAGATGCACTCGATGCATCACCTTCAACAAAAATCTGGCCTGGTGAACGATAGCTGCTGTTGGCAGGAATGGTAAAGCTCTGCCAGCCGTTGCGTTCTACGTTGATACCGAATTTGGCCATCAGGTTAAGCGTGATTTCAATGTATGGCTTGGAAATCAGCTCGCCAACGACTTCAATCGTGGCTTTCTGTTTTGTGAGCGGCAGTGCCATTAGCAGCGCAGTCAGAAACTGGCTTGAAACATCGCCGCGAATTTTAATGGCGTTAATTAAATCGAGTTTTGCTGGCGATATTTTTAATGGCGGGAAGCCGTCATTTTGCAGGTATTCAATATTTGCACCAGCTTGGCGCAATGCATCGACCAAGTCACCAATCGGGCGTTCATGCATGCGTGGCACGCCTGACAATTGATAATCACCTCCGGCAAAAGCCAATGCGGCAGTCAGCGGGCGAAAAGCAGTGCCGGCATTACCTAAAAACAGGTCGGCGTTTTTATTCGGGAAGTTGCCATTGCAGCCTGTTACGCGCCATGCATTCTCAGCAAAGTTTTCCAGCCTGACACCCAGCGTCTGCAGTGCTTCCAGCATGCGTGAAGTGTCATCCGAGGCTAGCAGGTCGCGTATTTCTGTTACGCCATCAGCCAATGCTGCCAGTAATAGCGTGCGGTTTGAAATGCTTTTTGAACCGGGCAGGGTGATCGCGCCTTGTGCATTGGTGCTGGCTGATAGGGTGAGTTGTTCCATTTTACGGTTTGCGCTTAATTTGGGTATTGAGTTGAAATGAAAGGAAAGACTACTGGTTTTGCTTTAAGGATTCGCCCCAGTTGTTGCGCGCAATACTTGCACGTTCAAACAGTGCCTCCAGGCCTTCGCCATCTTCCGATTTAAGTAGTTCCTGCAATCTTTTGAGTTCTTGCTGGTATGCATCAAGCTCGCTCAAAAGAGCCGTTCTGTTTGCAAGGCTGATGTCGCGCCACATTTCAGGATGGCTGCCTGCGATGCGCGTAAAATCCCTGAAGCCACTGGCAGCAAAGCCGAACAGCTGTTCGGCATTTGGCCTTGATGCAATGTCATCTACCAGGGCAAATGCCAGTAAGTGGGGTAAATGGCTCACTGCGGCAAATATGCCGTCGTGCGTTGCGGCGGTCATTTCGCTCACGTTTGCGCCGCAGGTCTGCCAGAGCGTTTTAACCTGCTGTATCGCTTGAGTGTCGGTCGCCGCTGCAGGGGTCAATACAACATTCTTGTTGCTATACAAATCGGCCATCGCCGCAGTGACGCCGCTTTTTTCTGCGCCGGCAATCGGGTGCCCGCCAACAAACTGGTTAAATTGGCTGCCTAAAATAGCTTGAGCACACTGCATCACGTCACTTTTAGTGCTGCCGGCATCGGTAATCACGGTCGATGCAGACAGGTGAGGTTTGATGGCATTCAGGATGGCGGGCGTCTGGGCAACCGGTGCCGCAATCAGGATCATGTCCGCGTTTTTGACCGCAGCTGCAATATCGCTGCTTGCCGCGTCAATGACACCCAGGTCAAGAGCGGCTTGCAGGCTTTCATCAGAGCGGCCGACACCGACAATTTCTGCCGTGCTTTTTGCTTTTTTTAGTGCAAGTGCAACAGAGCCGCCAATCAGGCCTACGCCGAAAATAACAAGTTTTTTCAATTCAGAATCAGTTCAGTTAAATTTAGAGTGAATTGTAGCATTTAACCGGATTTTTATCCGAGTCTTGATATTGCGGGCGCGATCAGGTGCGTATGCAAGCCCGTACCAGGCTGATTGTGACAAGGCGTGCCTATTTCCCTGTTTCCCACTCATTGTCCATGAGTTTTTCCAGCGGTTTGAAATTCTGCTTATACGCCATTTTCTGGCTGTCTTTGATCCAGTAACCGAGGTACAGGTAGGGTAGCCCTAATTGTTTCGCCCATTCGGCCTGCCACATGATGTTGTAGGTGCCGTAGCTGGTGTTAGCGGCGCTGGTGTCGTAGAAGGTATAGACCGCGGAAATGCCGTCACTGACAATATCAATCACGCTGACCATTTTAAGCGCCTGCTGATCCCTGAATTCCACCAATACACTTTCCACGTTGCTTTTGCATAAAAAGTTCTTGTACTGCTCAGCATCTTCTTCCGGGCTGCCGGATTTGGCCTGCTCGTTGTGGCGTGCGCGCTGGTATGCAGCATAAAGTGCGTAATGTTCCTCATAAAAATCTACCGGAACCGCTTCTGCCGTCAGGTTCTGATGCTGCCTGAACGCACGTTTCTGGCTGCGGCTGGGTGTGAATTTTTCTACAGGGATGCGTACCGGCACGCACTCGTGGCAGTTTTCGCAGTGGGGGCGGTAAGCAAAACTGCCGCTGCGGCGGAATCCCTGATGGATCAGACTGCTGTAAACTTCGGCATCGATGAGGTGCTGGGGTGCGGCAATCAGGCTTTGCGCCATCCTGTTGGGCAGATAGCCGCAGCTATAGCCTGTGGTGACATAAAATTGCAGCTTTTGCAGAGGTTGGTCGCCAGGTAAGCTCATGGAGAATGTAAGTACCGTATCAATATATTATTTATGGCCGCCGGTATTGGCATAAGTTTCATTATTGCAGAGTAGCGTCAGTTTTGTAATAAACTCGTTGCGGTTTATTTCGCGCGCGCCCAGGCTCGTGAGATGTGCAGTTTTCATCTGGCAATCTATCATGCCTACATGCTGGCTTTCAAGATGTTTTACCAGGCCTGCAAAAGCGACTTTTGAAGCGTCCGTGACGTGGTGGAACATGCTCTCTCCATAGAACATGCTGCCGATCTTGATACCGTAGCAGCCGCCCGCCAGTTTGCCATCCAGCCATGATTCAGCTGAAATGGCATACCCGGCTTCATGCAGTGCGCAGTAGGCGTCGATAATATCCTGTGTAATCCATGTGCCGTTCTGTCCGCCACGCAGGGTGCTGCTGCAGGCGGAGATGACTTCGCGAAAGGCCGTATTGAACCGTACCTCGAACTTCTGTTTCTTTAAGGTTTTGCCGAGTGAGGCGGAAATTTTAAGATCAGCCGGAAACAGCACCGTACGCGGTGCTGGACTCCACCATAAAATAGGCTCGTCATCGCTGAACCAGGGGAATATGCCTTGACGGTATGCTGCCAGTAAACGCGGTATGGAAAGATCACCGCCGATTGCAATCAGGCCGTTAGGTTCGTGCAGTGCGTTCTGCAACGGAGGAAAGTCACAGTTTCCATCGACGCAGGCAACGCGGCCGTTTGGCAATTGGTAATAGGCATGGCTCATAAACTTAATCTTGATTAGCGGGTCTGGTTTATACTATGCTTTAGACATTGCTTTTTATCCTATCATTGATTTAAAACACATGCGCTTATTTAGCCATCATTTTCTGCGGATTCTAGTTGTCCTGCTTACGGCAGTGTTGATCACTAACACTGTTTATGCCGGCAGCATGATGGTATCTGCAAGTTTTGGCAGCATGGGTGGCGAGCCGGCACAAACCGAGCTTGCAGCAGGGCATGTTCAGTCACAACACTGCCATGACCAGGATGGTACGGAGCATCGCCATGACTCTGATGCGCTGTCTGTCAATGATCAGTCTCCGTATCCGTCGTCATCGCATCATAGCTGCGGGCAATGTAATCACTGCATGGCCTGCTTCTCAATGATGGTTTACGACCAGGTCAACATTGCGGCTATCCTCGGCCAGCCTGTGCTGGCAGTCGCCCCCGGGGTGCTTTATCTGGCACCTGCAAACCCTCAACCAAGCAAACCACCCATCGCCTGACTGCTGTTTTGAAGCAGATGCATGCGTGGCTGGCTGTAAAGGCTTAAAACGCATTGCATCACCATGCATATTGGAATTGATGCAGTTTGATTGCGTCAACTCTAGTCAGTGACAGATGGAGGTTGTATGAGTATTTCTAAAATAATCCCTGATCGAAACAGTTTGCTGCGATACCTGCCGCTATTATTAGCCAGTGGGTTTGTATTGAGCGGATGTGCCGGTTTTTCTAAAGATGGCGGTTTGAACGATGTGAAGTCTATGACGCAGAAACACATCAGGCAGGAGGTCGTCTGGCCTAAGACGGCAGCGGAGCAGCAGCTTGTAGAAACGCGCGTGAAAGAGCTGCTGCAGAATGAACTCGATGTTGAAAGTGCGGTACAGATTGCATTGCTGAGTAACAAAGGCTTGCAGGCTTCATTATTTGAGCTTGGCATTTCCGAAGCGGATGTTGTACAGGCAGGCCGTTTGCCTAATCCCAAGTTTTCCATGCTGTATGCCAGGCATAACGGCGATTACAAAATTGAGCAGGCACTTACGTTTAACATTTTTTCATTGCTGACAATGCCGAAAATGCTGGAAATCGAGCGCTTGAATTTCGAGAAAGCCAAGCAGCAGGCTGCCCTTGATGTGCTTAAATTAGCTTATCAGACACGGCTGGCCTATTTCAATGCGGTTGCGGCAAATGAGCAGGTGGCCTATAGCGCACAGGTGAAAGAATCAGCAGAAGCAAGTGCCGAGATGGCCAAGCGCATGGTAACAGCCGGTAACTGGAATCAGCTTGAACTGGCGCGTGAGCAGGGGTTCTATGCGGATGCAAGTCAGGATGAACTCGCGTCAAAACAGAAGCAACAAGCATCACATGAGACATTGTCACGTTTGCTGGGTATTCCAGTTCATGAACTCGCTTTGCAGAAACGCCTGCCGGATTTGCCCAATACCATTGCTGAATCAGCACAATTCCAACAGGAGGCTTTTGAGCAGCGGCTCGATCTGCAGGCTGCGCGCTCACACGTGCAGGCGCTGGCCAAACAGTTAGGGCTCACTAAAGCCACCAGTGTGATTAACGTGCTGGAGCTTGGTCCTGCACGCGTGCTTGAGGGGCGGCGTGGAGATACCTATAAGAACGGCGTGGATATTTCATTCGAACTGCCGCTGTTTGATTGGGGTGGGGCAAAGGTAGCGAGGGCAGAGGCGATTTATATGCAGGGGGTAAACCGCGCTGCCTACATTGCAATCAATGCGCAATCGGAGATTCGCGAAGCCCATGGTCGCTATCGCACCAGCTACGATATTGCCCGGCATTATCATGATGAAATCGTGCCTTTGCGTAAAAAGGTGCTGGACGAGAAACTGCTGCGCTACAACGGCATGCTGGTCAGCCCGTTTGAATTGTTCGCTGATGCGCGTGCGCAGGTCGCCAGCGTGAAAACCTATATAGAAAAACTGAATGAGTTCTGGCTGGCCGATACTACGCTGCAGATGACGCGTATTGGTAACCTGAATGTACAGGAAGGAAAAGAATAATGGATTCTCCAAAATTAAACCGGCGGGATTTCTTCAGGCTTGCAGGCGTTGCCGGAGCAGGCATCGCTTTAAGCGCAGTCAATAAAACGGCGATGGCTGCATTGCCCGAGGTCGTTTCATCGGAAAAAGCGGATACACATGCACCGCTTTTTCCCGAAACCGGGCGGCCATACAACCCGGTGGTCACGCTGAATGGCTGGAGCCTGCCGTGGCGTATGAATAACGGCGTGAAGGAGTTTCATCTGGTGGCCGAGCCTGTGGTACGTGAAATCGCTCCCGGGATGAAAGCACACTTATGGGGGTATAACGGGCAAAGCCCGGGGCCGACCATTGAAGTAGTTGAAGGTGACAGGGTGCGGATGTTCGTGACAAACCGGTTGCCAGAAAAAACCAGCATCCACTGGCACGGGCAGCGCTTGCCTAACGGTATGGATGGCGTGAGTGGCCTGACACAGCCAGCGATCATGCCCGGCAAGACTTTTGTCTATGAGTTTGTGGCAAAGCGTCCGGGCACGTTTATGTACCATCCGCATGCGGATGAAATGACGCAGATGGCGATGGGACTGATGGGGAGCTGGATCACGCATTTTAAAGACCCGAAATCCATGCCGGTAGACCGGGATTTTGTATTTTTGCTGAATGCCTATGACATTGAGCCTGGCAGCTATAAACCAAAGACCAACACCATGCTTAACTTTAATTTGTGGACATGGAATAGCCGTGCTTTCCCGGGGATTGATCCTTTGGTTGTACGCAAGAATGACCGTGTGCGCATTCGTGTTGGCAATCTGACGATGACCAATCACCCTATCCACCTGCATGGCCATGAGTTTCAGGTAACGGGTACCGATGGCGGCTGGGTGCCACCGAGCGCCAGATGGCCGGAAGTCACGACAGACATTGCAGTCGGCCAGATGCGTGCTGTTGAATTTGTGGCAGATGAGCCGGGGGACTGGGCGTTGCACTGCCATAAGAGCCATCACACCATGAATGCCATGGGGCACGAAGTGCCAACCTTGCTGGATGTTAAACAGGATGATCTGGTGAAAAAAATCAGTAACCTGGTGCCGGATTATATGGCAATGGGCGAAACCGGCATGTCCGAGATGAGCGATATGGCTGCAATGATGGATATGCCGCTGCCGGAAAATACGCTGCCGATGATGACAGGCACCGGCCAGTACGGGGCCATTGAAATGGGCGGCATGTTCAGCACGCTTAAAGTACGTGAAGGCCTTGCCCGTAATGATTACAGGGACCCAGGGGCTTATGCGCACCCTAAAGGTACAGTGGCCAGTGAATACGGGGGCGCTGATAAAGTGCCGGAGGCAAAAAGGCCGCCGATTAATAATGCGCCGGCTGCGGTAGAGGTTCAGGTGCGTAAGCCGCAGGGGCATGGCGAGCATAGCGGGCATTGATGTGATTGAGAACTGAGAGAGGATGGAATATGCGATACCTGATTGTTAAGTATCTTGTGACTGCCGGTATTGTGGTGCTGGTGTCCGAGTTCGCCAAACGCAGCGACAGGCTGGGCGGCCTGGTCGCGGCGCTGCCGCTGGTGACTGTGCTGACCCTGATATGGCTTTATGTCGAGCAGCAGCCGGCAGGTAAGATCGCCAACCATGCCTGGTATACATTCTGGTATGTAATCCCAACACTGCCAATGTTCCTGGCATTCCCGGTTCTTCTTCCAAGGCTAGGGTTCTGGCCAACGCTGTTGGCGTGCGTGCTGATTACGATGGCTTGTTTCGGCCTGTTTGCAATGCTGGTACGCCGTTTTGGTATAGAGCTGATCTGAAGAGAGGGTTTTAAAGATCAGGCTGTGCTTGATCTTTAAACGGCGGCACTGGCGGTGGCAAAACAGCGTTTTGGCAATGATGCAATCAGTTAAGGTTGGCTCTCACGTGACGCCGATATTGTCTCTTCTCTCGGTGAAACGCCCAAAGTGCTTAGCAGTTGCCCCATGTCCGCCATGAGGCGGTAGTTTGCAAAACGCTCCAGATAGCGGCCGTTGATGTACTCGGATCTCGCCGTGTAAAGCTCATTTTCAGAATCGAGTAAATCCAGCAGGGTACGTTGCCCGATATTGAACTCCTTTGCGTACCCGTCCCTTGTCAGGGCTGTGGCATCGACACGGTTTTTCAGAATAGGCAGTCTTTTTTGGGCAACTTCCAGCATGCTCCAGGATAACCTGGTGCTTTCTTCAATTTTGCGTTTAGTCTGCTCTACCTGAGCCAGTGCCTCATCATTCTGAAATGCTGTCTCGCTGAGCCTGGCGGAATCTGCGCCACCCCGATACACGTTATATTTCAGCCTTGCCATCACATAGGCATCGTTATTCTTATAATCAATACCATCCAGATTGTTGTTGAAACTGGCGCCGGCATCCAGCCCGACCTTAGGCCTGAAAGCCGCCTGCGCGAGGCGTTCGCTTGCAAGCGCTGCCTCGTAGCTGGCAACTTGCGATTTAAATGCCGGATTGTTCCGGTATGCAGACTTGATTGCATCATCGATGGTTTGTGCGTGCGTTTCGCAAGGAAACGCTAACGGGTTTTCCAGATCAAGCGGCATATTGCCGGTGACTTTCTGGAACTGGATATTGGTTTCTCTTAAATTGGCATGCGCTGACGCCAGGTTGGCCTGGGCAAGGGAGAATCTGGCCGTTGCCTGCTCCATGTCAACTTTCCTGCCGATACCACTATCGGCGCGCAGCTTTATCTGCTGGAATACTTTTTCATGGGTAGCCAGGTTTTCCTGCGTCAATGTTAATAGCTCCTGGCGCCGCAATACCTCTAAATAGATCTCTACCGTCCGCAATGCCGTGCGTTCGGAGGTGTCGGCAAGCCGGTAGGCTGCTGAACCTGCCTGTGCCTGTGCCAGTTCCACCTGGCTCTTGGTGGCGTAGCCGTCGTACATCATTTGCGATAATGTCAGGCCGGATTCAGCGCGGGTCAGGGTGTTGCTTCCTGGCCTGGTGGAGATATTCTCGCTATGCTCCCTGCCGATCCCCAGGTTTAGATCGATTTTCGGCTTGTAGTTTGCCTGTGCCTGGTCAACTCTGGTGTCTTGGGCCAGCTTGCGGTATGCATCTATCAACACATCCGGGTTGGTTTTAATGGTGTGGTCGACAACCTCAGGCAAGGTCTGTGCAAGTGCCGGCTCATAAAATGCCAACCCAGAGGCAATCATCACTATGGCGCTGAGAAATGGATGCGATAAAGCTTTCATAAAATCTCTTTTCTTGAATCCAGTCATCTGATGGTGATTTCTACCCGGCGGTTCTTGGGTTCTTTTTTATTGTCCGGTGTTTTTACCAGCAGATGCCGTTCACCCATACCTGAAACCTGGATATCCGTGGCAGTTATCCCGCGTTCAATCAAATGCTTTTTGACTCTTTCGGCACGTTTCATCGACAGTGTCTGGTTTTTTGCAGCGGGGCCGGCAGTATCCGTGTGACCGACAATCAATACCTCGGGAGCATCGCGTCCGGCAAAGTCATTGAAAATAAGTTCTGCATCATTTTTAGATTCAGGAGTCAGCTCATCAGCCCCCAGAAGGAAATACAGTAATGAGGTTTTTGGCGCTTTGGGCAAGGCACCAACCGCAACGCCAAACATTTCCTTTAATTGCGACTCATTACCCAGGAACGATTTTTTCTCATCTCCGGCCAGTGACATTGCGCTGTAATCGCCATGCAGGACAGCTTCTTTCCCGTCATTGAATATCACGTCTACTGTGCCTACCTTATCTCCGTCCTCTGGCATGACCATGTAAATTTCCTGCACCTTCTGTTCAGGTTTTGGGCAGAAAGGCGAAGCGCCCGCAGTTTTCGTGTCTGTCTCCTCGAATTGCACAGTGACGGCAGACTTTTGTTTAGGCGGCGCAAATGAATTTACCATTTTGCTGTAGCCGGCACATCCCTGGAGGCTGATCGCCAGCCAGAGCAAGGCAAAAATTCTCAGAGAATCTTTCATTAATATGCCTCTTATTCTTTAGCCGGGTCTTCAATGCGCACTGAGAATTCGGTTCCGCGAACAGCTAGGATCGCAGCCGGCGTCCTTACCTTGAGCGCGCCCGGCTGTTTCTGCGTCAGCTTGCCGGAAATGACCGATAAGGTGCCTTTCTGCATGGAAACATCGAATGCGCCGGCATGCGTTACCGGGTCAAAACTGAATTTGTCCAGGGCCAGCGTTGAGTTTGAACCGGCAGCAAGCCGTGAGTCATCATTAAACAGCAAGCCGATATAGCCATCGCTGCCGGTCACGATTCTGTCGGTTTGATAAACAGCATCCCCCAGTGACGGGGTGACTTTTCCGCTGGGGCGCTCTATGGAAACCTGCCCGGAGAGTTTCTTGATCTTGCCGATGCTATCGGCAAAAGCCGAGCTGGAAACCGCAAATAATAGTGATGCAATTGCAGAATAACGAATAATGTTTAACATTTTCCAACCCCAGTCTGAATATTCAGTTGTAAGTATTTCTGTACTGCTGTTTTCCCCGTGCTATAGCATTGCTTTCAGGTAACTTGAACCTATGTTCATGCAGTCAAAGGCATGCAGTCCCAGTTCCTTGGCCAGATCAACAGAAACATCAATCCCCCTGCAGCTGTTACCGCGTTCGTCAAGCCGTGGCGAGTAGGTGGCTACACCGAGCTGGCGGTTGACAACCGCCATGACGCCGCCGCTTACGCCGCTTTTAGCCGGCACGCCAACCTTGTACGCCCATTGCCCGGAGTAGTCATACATGCCGCAGGTCAGCATGATGGAAAGCATGTCTTTTACGCGGTCAATATCAAATACGTCTTCACCCGTGACCGGGTTCTTGCCCAAGTTAGATAATGTGGCGCCCATTACAGCCAGGTCACGGCTATTGACGAGGATTGAACATTGCTTGAAATACAAGTCCAGCGCTGGCTCTACTTTTTCGCCTATCATTCCGAAATTAAGCAGCAAATGTGCAATTGCACGATTTCTGTGTCCTGTCCTTGATTCTGACTGGTATACCGACTCATCCACCGAAAGAGTGCGACCTGCAGCCGCACTGAAGCGTGCCAGCACCTGCTCCAGCGCCTCATCCCCATAATGTTCATATAATAAGGCGCTGACTGTGATGGCACCTGCGTTGATCATGGGGTTAAACGGGCGGTTGGTCCCTTTTTCGAGTTCGATTGAATTGAATGCGTCGCCGCTAGGTTCTACGCCTACATGGCGTGAAATCCGGTCTTGCCCATGGGCTTCAAGTGCCATGCCGAATGTGAACGGCTTGGAGATGGACTGAATGGTGAAAAGGCGGTCAGAATCACCTGCTTCAAAAATACGTCCATCGGAGGTTGCAACACAAATCCCGAAATCTTCGGGGTCTGCTTTACCTAACTCCGGTATATAAGTCGCAACTTCTCCGTCAGTCCGGGGGGAGTATTTGCCATGCAGTCCATCTACCAGTTCCTGAAGCCAGAGCTTTTCCATAATTGAAATCTCGTTAGGTATACCAGCCTCAGATGCAGCCGGTAAGACCACTTATCAAAAGGGTTTAGGTAAATCCATACCCGCGCAGTACGGATGGCTTGATATTGTTATGCAAGTCTCATGCCATGGAGGAACTTATCCTGGCAGGCGGGCGGTGCTATATTTGCCAGCTAGTATGGGATAAGCCTTGCGGGGCTAAAGTCGTGATTTTTCATATTGTGCAACATGCATTTATCAGGCTGTCATCTGTATGCTGATTTGCTATTCATGCCCGTTATAGGTGCCTGATTGGAGATAATGCTTTTAAAAGGTGCGTTTTACTGTGCGCAATCATGGTGTTGTGGGCTGCCTCCGGTTTTGCAGCACCGGGAGAATGTGCCTGGAAAATGAATAGATACCGGCTTCCGGCCGGTAATCTGCGATGTGTTAATTAAATCGTTATCAGCGAAAATGGCGTGGCATGAACATTGCTGCTGGTTTTGCATTGCAGGTAGCTTTAAAAGTGCGCTGAGTGATTAAGTAATACAAAAACCAATCCACCATGAGTGATTGCTTATTACGCCATGCTAGCCAAAACAATACTTTCAAGGATCTTACATTCTGTCCGCAGCTGGCCGGCAGTTTCGGGATTATTGGTTCTTATCACACTGCATATTTTTGCGCTTATTCCCTATCAGAATACATTGCGCACTTTCTCGTTCGACCTTTATCAAATGGCCTTTCCGCGCGAGCGGATTTCCGCTCCGGTCATCATTGTCGATATCGATGAAGAGAGTCTGCGTCAATACGGCCAGTGGCCATGGCCCAGAAGTCTGCTTGCCCGGCTGCTGGCGCGCGTGCTGCATATGGACCCAGCTGCGGTTGCCTTTGATATCATCATGCCGGAGCCTGACAGAACCTCGCCATGCCAGATTACGAAATATATGCCCGGCATTGATCAGGCATTGGTCGAAAAGGTATGTGCGCTGCCCGGCAATGATGCATTGCTGGCGCAGGAGATCGGCCGGGGGCAGGTTGTACTCGGTGTGGCCGGAATAGACCAGGCAGCACAGAATACAGTCCGGGCTCCCCCCATGCAGTCTATAGGCCCCGACCCCAAGAACATGATGCGGCATTTTAATTCGGCATTAACCAATGTCGCAGAGCTTGATGCAGCGGCAGATGGGCATGCGATCCTGAGTGCTGATGTTGAGCGCGGTGTCGTGCGCAAGGTGCCGCTGACAGCATCGGTAGGTAATGCGGTTTTGCCGTCACTATCATTGGAAATGCTGCGTCTTGCGAGCGGCAACCCCAGCTTCATAGTCAAAAGTTCCAGCAACGGCATAGAAAGCGTTGGTGTGGCAGGTTTATCCATCCCCACCCAGGCGGACGGATCAATCTGGGTGCATTTCAGCCCGCATGACCCGACCAGATTCATTTCCGCCGCATTGGTGCTTGAAGGGAAGCTTGACCCTGAATCAATCAAACGGAAACTGGTACTGATCGGTTTTTCAGGGCTTGGTCTGGTGGATTTTCCAAGTACAGCGCTGGGTGAGCGGGTGCCAGGCGTGGAAATACATGCACAAATACTGGAATCCATTTTTGACGGCACTACCCTGCAGCGCCCGGCATGGGCAATATGGGTGGAAGCCGGCCTGATGGCCGGGCTTGGTTTGCTGGTTGTTCTGGTTTTTCCGTACATGAGAGCTTCCCTGCATGTTGTGATTCTTCTAGTAACGACGGTAGCCTTAATCGCCGCCGGCCTGTTTATATTCAGGCAATACCATCTGCTGGTAGACGTGGCTTCACCGGCTTTTTTATTTATCGTCATGTACGGGGCGACACTGGCCGATTCACTGATACGTGAAGAAATACAGCTTAAAGCGCTTGAAGATGACCTCAGGAAGCAAAGGGAGCAGGCGGCAAAAGCCCAGGGTGAAATGGAAGCCGCGATGCGTTTTCAGATGGGGATTCTGCCGGATGCCTCTTTAACCTTCATGAATGAGCCCAGGGTGGATATTGCAGCCAAGATTGAACCTGCGAAGATGGTTGGCGGTGATCTTTATGACTGTTTCATGCTGGACGAGCATCGCCTGTTCTTTTCGGTCGGTGATGTCTGTGGCAAAGGCATACCGGCCAGCCTGTTCATGGTTATCAGCAAAACGCTGTGTAAAAGCGTTGCAATGCAGGATGACATGCATGACATGGAGATAGGCCATCTTGTAAGCAAAGCCAACCTTGAGATATCGCGCGACAACTCTGAAATGCTGTTTGTAACAGCGTTTATCGGTATCCTTGACCTTAGAACCGGCGTGCTGACTTACTGCAATGCAGGCCATGAAAAGCCCCTGCTGGCGGCTGCCGGCTGTTATCCTAAGGAGCTTGGCGGGCTTAGCGGGCCGCCTATCAGCACGTGGGAAGACTTTGCGTACAAGACGCACAGTTACCGTTTATCCTCACAAGAGTTTCTATGCATATTTACTGATGGCGCTACAGAGGCTTTCAGCCGCGACCAGGAGGAGTTTGGCAGGCACCGCCTGGTTGATTTGCTTTCAAATATTGCAGCAGATGCCAATGCGGACAGCATTATCAAAAATACTTTTTCATTCATTCACAACTTTGTATCAGGCGCTGACCCATCAGACGATTTAACAATGATGGTCATAAAGTGGAACAGGGGGACTTCGACTTAGTGCCGGTATTCAATAAAACTTATAAGGAGCTATGACCATGAATATTACCGAAGAGCAATTGATTAATGACATTACAAAGATAAACCTGTCTGGACGCATGGATATCGAGGGTGTCAGCCATATTGAAATAAAGTTTGCAGAGATGACTTCCTCGCCGCGCGTGGCGTTCATTGTTGATATGTCTGCAGTGCCTTATATGTCATCCATAGGCATTCGGGCACTGCTCATCAATGCAAAGGCAGTGGGGAAAAGAGGCGGTAAATTCATCTTGCTCAATCCGGAGCAGAATGTTAAAAATGTTCTGGAAACCTCAGGCATCGATCAGATCATCCCGATCTGCAGTGATTTGAATGAAGCGCTCGCAAAAGTCAGCGCTTAATTGCCCACCATTGAAATTTATTGATTGGATGATACGTTGATAGAAAATAACGCAACATTCCGATTGGTTGTCCGTAACCAATTTACTGAATTGCGGCCAATGAGTGCCTGGCTTACCCAATCAATCAAAGCCATGGGCGGGTCGGATGAGCATATTTTTAATTTTGACCTGTGTGCCAATGAGGCCGTGACAAATATCATCAGTTACGGGTACGCAGACCATGGCGAGCATGAAATCATTCTTGATATCGTTCTGGCGGACAATATATTCTGCCTCTCGATAGAAGATGACGGTGCGCCGTTTAATCCACTGGAAAAACCTGAGCATGTATCACCGCGCAGCCTCGAAGAGGCCCAGATCGGCGGGCTTGGAGTCGACCTGATTCTGAAAATCATGAAAAAATGCCACTACACTAGAGTCAATGGAAAAAACATATTCAAAATGTGCGCTTAGATTCAGCGCACCTTAACCGAATCCTGGCCGGTAGGCTAGCGGCTGACCGGCTGCGCGCTGTCAGCCGGCACTTCAGGTTTTGCGGCATCGCTTTGCGTTGCCTTGACGTCCAGGGTGAGTTTGGTATCGACAGTCTGGTTCTCGGCTTTGTTTGTAACCGCGCGGTCTATATGCAGCCTGTCTGCGCTTATGCCTGAGTCGATCAATGCCTTGAATACGGCTTCGCCGCGTGATCTGGCAAGGGCCTGCAGGTCAGGTTCTGTAACCTCGATGCTGACAGTCAGTTTTTCCATTGCCTGTTCATAGTGGCCTTCCTTGGGTTTTTCGAACTTCGAAACCAGTTTTTTGAGCAGGCCTTTTTTGGTCAGCGTGTCGTGCAAGGCATCAATGGCTTTTTGTGTTTTTGGGTTGCTCAGATCAATAGGGCCTGCCTGCTGACCTGCTTCAAGTTCCAACCCCATTTCCTCTGCCACTTTGCGGCGAAGCGCGAGTTCTTGAAGCGCACGTGAATCTACAGCGGCATCATAGCCAGGCACAATGCCCAGGGCGAGTCCACGGCGTTTGTTAAGCGCTTCACCCACGGTTTTTATCTTTTCCCGTTCCGGCGGGGCAAGGGTCGACCTTCCCGCTTCGAATGTAATCGCTTCCAGCTTTTCAGACCCACTGCCAAACAGCTTGCCTAATGCGCGGAAAGGCGAGGTGATGATTTTACTCAATACGTTCCTGATGGCTTTCCATACGATACTGCCATAGCTGAATTTAGGGTCGTCCAGGCTGCCTGAAATCGGTAAATCGAGATCAATGACCCCGTCACTGTCTTCCAGAATGGCAATGGCCAGGTCTAGCGGTAAGTTTGCAGCTTCTGCGCTATTCACTTTTTCACCCAGCTTTAATTTATTGATGATGAATTTGTTTTCCCCCATCAATTGACGCTGCTTGATCTTGTATTCCAGATCAACGCTAAGCTTGCCTGAGTCGATGTGCCTGCCGGCAAACTTCCCGGAATAAGGCGTCAGCCGGTTCATTTCCAGGTTCTTGAAACTTAATTTCAAGTCGGTAAAGTTCGTGGCATTGAAAGGCTGTATCGAGCCGCGAATGCGTGCAGAGCCATATTCATCGACTTTTCCGTCCAGTTCAACCTGGGCGACCGATGCGGCATTGGTCGATACCCCGTTGATAATTCCGGACAGTGAATGAATATCTGTGCCGAACTGCGGCGTGAGTGTCAGGTCGGCAAAATCCATCTCGCCATTTTCGATGCGAACCGTGTCTATGTTGACCGGAAACGCCTCCGGGCTGCTGCTCGCTACCGGAGCCGGCGGCTCGGCGGCATTACTGGCCGGCGGTTGTGGCGCGGATAGCCCCGATGTCAATGTTGCCGGGACTGCTGCGGGGCTATTGGCGGCCTTTACGGCTTTTGCTGTTTGGGTTCTGCCTGCGGCTGGCGATAGTGCTGCCGGGGGCTGATTACGTAAAATGCGCGTTAGATTCATGCTGCCGTCTTCATGAATGATCATTTCACCCTTGGGTTTTATTATCTGCAGCTCCGACATGCTGACGCGGTCCGGTGCAAGGGTGACGGTCAGGTTTTTGCTGCTGATGCGCTCCCACTCCAGGAATGATGCATTCGTGGCTTCTTCAATCAATGCGAGCCTGTTTACACTGAAACCGCCGTTAAAGGCCAGTGCCAGTTGCTTGCCTTCTTTGGCGGACAGTTTGCCCGCTATATCCAATGTACCATCGTTAAGCTTAAGCAGGGCCTGCTGGTTGATGTATGGCGAGAAAGGCTTGATGGCGAGCTTTGCCAGCTTGAAGTCTACATTCGCTTTAAGCGGGGAGGGGGTCAGTTTACCCTGCGCATTGAGTTGGCCGCCTTGTTTAACCCTGAACGTGGCTTTTACCGGTAGCGGGCGGGATAAATCAAGCGATGCACCCTGCATTTCAAATGTGGCTTTTTCGATATCCAGTTTCATCGGGGTTATCGTGCTGCGGTCTTCTATATGCAGGCTGGCGTTATCCAGCGCTAATTTTTTGAGTGATACAGCCCAATCGGATTGATTGTTCTGTTTATCGGTAGCGGAATCTGTTTTGCCGGGAGCGCCTGCGACGGGTTTTAATATTGACTGCCAGTTCAGTGGCTCATTGGCTGCTTTGATGACTTCTGTCTGAAGCCCGGATAACACGATGGACTGTATGCCGGCGGTTTGGTTCTTGAGGCTTATTTCACCTTGATCAATATTGAGTTTTTCAAGTGTTGCAACAGGTTTTTTAAATAAAGCCGACATCACGCTGGAGCCGTTCACCTGGCTTTGCAAATTGCTGATTTCCACATTGCCTTGCGGCATCGCAAGCATAAAGCCCAGGTTTAAATCCGCAACCTTGAGCTGCAGCGGGTGTGCCAGGCCATGATCATGGTATGTGGCATGCCAATGCTGTAGCTGAATGTCATGGATATCTACCGTGAACGGGTTTTCTGATTTTTCTGTCTTTGCAGGGGCTGGATCGGTTGCAGTTCGTTCAGTGCCTGCAGCAGGAGAGGCAAACGCCTGCTGCCAGTTTACAATGCCAGACTTGTTTCTGACTGCGCTTACAGTGCCATCCGCCAGCAGTATCTGTGCAACATTGAGCTTGCGAGCAGCTAAATCAAACTTTACCTGGTTTACGTCCGCCTGCGGCAGCGACAGCAGCTTTACCTTGTCACTGCCATCATCATTTTCCAGGTCCAGGCCGCTTAATCTTAAATTCAGGTCCTGAAAGTTGAGCTGCGGCTTGTTGTCCCACATGGAGAAATCCAGCCGCGGTATCGTAAGTTTGGCCTGTGCCAATGACAGCGTGGCGGTTTGCGTGATTTTGCCTGCTGCTTGATCAAGCGTTAACTGCACATTGTTGAGCTGCAGTTTGGGTTGATCCTCAGGCAGCGAAAAATCATAGGCAAAACTTGCCTGAATATCGCCGCTCCCAGGTGTTAAAGCCAATGCCTCGTTTTTTACAATCTTCATCAGCTTCGCAAGCTGAATGTTCTTGAATGCGACTTCACCTTTAGAGGCGATGGGATTTACACCTATGTTCCCTTTCCATTCCAGCGATCCGCCCTGTTCCGGTAATTTCGCTGCAATAAAGTAATCGCCGCGATCCTGCGGCAGGGTTGAAAGGCTGTCCAGTTCAAAATCCAGCGGCGTCAACCCGGCTCTGAATGGTTCCGCGCGGTTTGCATCTTCGTATTGGATATTGCCCTGCTTGACAGATAGATGGCCGATCATCAGGCGTGGAATCGTGTCGTCCGGTGGTGTTTTGTCTTCATTCAGCTTGGCTATCAGTGCAGCCCAGTTCAGTTTCCCGCCGGTTGATATTGCAATATTTGCACGAGGCGCGATGATGCTGATTTCTTTGAATTTCCAGGCCCGGCTGAATAAACCGCTTGCTTCCAGGTCTATCACCAGATTGTCAAAACTTGCAAGTGCGGCACCATTGGTTTCTGTAAGGCGGAAGCCTTCAATGGTAGTTTTCAGCCGCCATGGATCAAACGTCATTTTGCCTATGCTGGCATTGCTGGCAAGATGATTCTCTGCCACCCACGGCACAATGCGCTTGGCAAGGGGATTGACAGCAAAGTAGCTGAACAGAAGGTAAAAGACAGATATGCCGGCAATGATTTTTGCCGGTTTATTAAAATGCATTTTTTTGATTTTATTTAACATCAGGCAAGCTTAGCAAAATTCTTGACGCATGTGTTGGCCTGGTTCAATCCTTCAGGCAGGTATGCGCTATGTTAGTGCGTACTTTAGCGATGTTGCCAATGTTTTGCGGATGGATTTTTATATGTACTGTTTCTGTAATGCCGCAATTTTGCATAGCCTTGTCATCAGCATGGTTAATAATATGTAATAATTTAGTAAAAGAGCTTTTTAATCATACAATTAGCGCGTAAAATGCGCGCTCTTCTATAGTTTATCGAACACGCCTTGGAACAATACTCAACAATGCTGGCAAAACCCGTTCAAAGCTATCGTCCTTACTGGGCGAAGCGGTTTGGGCCTGCGCCGATTCTGCCTATGACCCGTGCTGAAATGGATGCGCTGGGCTGGGATAGCTGCGACATTATTCTGGTGACAGGCGATGCCTATATTGACCACCCGAGTTTTGGCATGGCATTGGTCGGTCGCTTGCTCGAGGCGCAAGGCTTCCGTGTGGGCATCATTGCGCAGCCAGACTGGCAGAATGCCAATGCATTCAAAGTGTTGGGAAAACCGAACCTGTATTTTGGTGTGACAGCCGGCAATATGGATAGCATGGTCAACCGATACACTGCTGACAGGAAAATCCGCAGTGACGATGCTTATACGCCGGATGCCGCAGCAAACCGGCGTCCGGATCGTGCCGTGCTGGTATATAGCCAGCGCTGCCGTGAGGCTTATTCCGATGTGCCACTGATTGTTGGCAGTATTGAGGCCAGCCTGCGCCGTATTGCGCATTATGATTACTGGTCGGATAAAGTGCGCCGCAGCATTCTTGTTGATTCCAAAGCCGATATTTTATTGTACGGCAATGCGGAGCGGGCACTGGTTGAGCTGACGCACCGCATCGCCAAAGGCGAAAAAGTCGCGGATATTCAGGATATTCGCGGCACTGCGTTTTTACGTAAACGCATTCCGGAAGGCTGGAGCGAGATCGAAAGCACCAAGCTCGATCGTCCCGGTACGGTAGATAAGCATGTAGATCCTTATGAAATGAAGATGGGCAAGGCAGACGCCAGCTGTGCGACTGATGATGGCAAGCCTAAAGCGGATTTACCCGATGGCGCCAAGGCTATCGAGATTGTACGCAAGCCTAAAGCGGATAGAACCAAGCAGGTAGTCCGCCTGCCTGCCTATGAAGAAGTGGCGAATGACCCGGTGCTGTATGCGCACGCGTCACGTGTGCTGCATCTGGAGGCTAATCCAGGCAATGCACGTGCGCTGGTGCAGCGACATGGCGATCGTGAGGTCTGGCTCAATCCGCCGCCGATTCCGCTCACGACAAAAGAGATGGATTATATTTACGATATGCCTTATGCACGTAAACCGCATCCGGTATATAAAGAGGCAAAAATTCCGGCCTGGGAGATGATTCGCTTCAGCGTGAACATTATGCGCGGCTGTTTTGGCGGCTGTACGTTCTGCAGTATCACCGAGCATGAAGGCCGTATTATCCAGAGCCGTTCTGAAGGATCCATCCTGAAAGAAATCGAGGAAATTCGCGATAAAGTCGATGGCTTCACCGGTGTGATTTCTGATCTGGGCGGTCCGACTGCCAATATGTATCGCATTGCGTGCAAGAGCGAGTCTATCGAGAAAAACTGCCGCAAGCTGAGCTGTGTTTACCCTGGTATCTGTGAAAACCTGCAAACCGACCATAGCGCTTTGATTCAGCTGTATCGTAAAGCACGTGCGATTAAAGGCGTGAAAAAAATCCTGATCGGCAGCGGTGTGCGTTACGACCTGGCGGTGAAATCCCCGGAATATGTCAAAGAGCTGGTGCAGCACCATGTGGGCGGTTACCTGAAAATCGCCCCTGAGCATAGTGAAGAAAACGTGCTGAGCAAAATGATGAAACCAGGCATGGATGCTTATGATGAGTTTAAAGCCATGTTTGAAAGATTCAGTGCGGAAGCGGGCAAGAAGCAATACCTGATACCGTATTTTATTGCGGCTCATCCCGGTACCACGGATGAAGATATGCTCAATCTGGCGTTGTGGCTTAAGAAATATGACTTCAAACTGGACCAGGTGCAGACCTTTACGCCAACCCCGATGGCCATGGCTACCGCCATGTATCACTCCGGAAAAAACCCGTTGCGTAAAGTAACGGCAGATTCAGAAGGGGTGCCGATTCCGAAAGCCGGTAACGTGCGTAAGCTGCATAAGGCGTTTATCCGCTACCATGATCCTAACAACTGGCCTATGCTGCGTGAAGCATTAATCCGCATGGAGCGTCCTGACCTGATCGGCGCCGGCAAGCACTGCCTGATTCCCGCGTGGCAGCCTCTTTCAAGCAAACCGGTGACAACTGTACGTGGCGAGCAGCTGGAACGCACGGTAAGGCCAAGGCGCACTACAGAAAAAAAACGTAAGTACTCGTAAACTTTTCTGCTGTGGTTAAGGTCTTGAAAAGCGTAAGGTTTGTATCTGTTGAAATAAACCGCAGTCTTTAAAAGACCTTAATATGATTTCTAATTTCAATAATGTGGTAAAGAGGCTGATGTTATTGAGCCTTTTTACCTTATTCAGCTTTCTATGCAGCGCAAGTGCCTGGGCAGCCCCGGGCTTGTTCTGGAAAGCAGAATCCTCGGCCGATAAAACAATCTATCTGTTCGGCACAATCCATACTGACGATAACCGTGTGACCGAGTTCTCGCCTGCGGTGATGAACGCGCTTGAATCGATTGATGTATTCATGATGGAAACCCAGGCGCCACAGGACAACCGGATACTGATGATGCCCGACGGCAATCTCAAGGATATGCTGACCGAGGATGAACTCGATAAAGTCTATGCGCTGACCGAATTCCACGTCATGCACCGTGCTAATGTATTGCGCATGAAGCCGTGGCTGCTGGCGACGATATTTGATTCGCCCAGGCCATTGACTCCGTTTGCGCAGGATAATCTGCTGATGACCAAAGCTGAAGACTTGGGCAAAGAAGTGCGTGGAATCGAAAGTCCGGCTGAGCATTTCAGTGCCATGGATAGCTTGAGCCGTGATGAGCAGCTGCTGATGCTGCGTGCAGTGCTTAAACGCAGTGACGAGCAAAAATCAGATGATTATGAGCATTTAATCAAAACTTACCTGGCGGGTGACAGCGATAAACTTGCTGCACTTGATGAAAAAATTACCGGGGGTATGCTGCCTGCTGCAGTGTGGCAGCGTATGCGCAGCAAGCTGCTCGATGAGCGCAATGTGCTGATGGCAGCGCGTATTACGGAAGCGGCAAAAAGCAAAAGCCTGTTTGTGGCAATAGGCGCTTCGCATCTGGCGGGGCAGGGTGGGCTGCTTGCCAGGCTTGAACAGGCCGGATTTAAATTAAGCCCGCTTAAATAGTGATTGTGAAGCTCGCGCAGTGCAAAACGCTTAGCGCGTTATCCGTGTTTTGCAGCGAGCTTTCTGATGTGGTTCGCAAAATCCGGATCTTCACCCTGAAGCAATCTGGGCAAGAGTCTGCGGAAATCCTCGCGTTCGCACCATTCACTCATGAAGTCTTCCCATGACCGCCAGCGCCGCAGTTGTTTGCTGGACATTTTTTCATCGTAACTCAGTAAGTAAGCGCGCTCAAACAGCGAGATCAGGATTTCGAATATGACAAGCTGGCGCTCCTGCTGTTCTTCGGTCAGGTTGGTAATTTCGCAGCTTGAGCGCAGTTGCAGGTCAGGATGCTGCATGACCAGTTTCAGGAAATCCGTGTAGTCGGCAGTCAGTAGCTGGTACACCTCTTCGTCTTCGTTTTCCCGTTCCTTGCGCTGTTCTACCATGAAGGCGAATATCGCCAACGGAAAGCCAAAAACGGTCACGATATAGCTTAATAATTCCCAGGTTTGCAGTGTCATCTTTAACCTATACCTGATCAAGTTGCATGTTTAATGCCTTACGTGGCGGCCAGCTTCATAATCTACAATATCAGCAGACTGTGACACATAGATTAATTTTTCAGTAGCAAAGCCCAGCTCTTTGGCTTTGGCGATCAGATGCTGTTTGATCGGGTAAGGCAACTGGGGCGTGCGCGACAGTATCCAGAAGTAAGATCTATCCGGGCCACACAGCATCACATAGTTATAGTAAGGTTTGTCCAGCTCGATAATGTTGTATGCGCCATAGAACGGGCCGAAGAACGACACCTTGAGCTTGCCGGTATAGCTGCCATCCGCGTTTTTTGGGTCAACAAAATAGGCTTTGCCTTCGGCTTCTTTCCACTTTTTTGTTTCAGGATTAAAACCACGGTTAACTACTTTAATGCCGCCGTCATCACGCAGGCTGTAAGTCGCCGATACATTGACCAGGCCGCGCTCGAAGCTATGGTCCAGGCGCGTAATTTCATACCAGGTACCCAGATACTGGTTGGCATCTACGTTATTCACTACTTTAATGTTGTCTGGAACACCCATGCAGGAAGTCAGCATCAGGGTACACAGAATAATCAGCAGGTTTCGCATCGTCATCATGGTTCTGGCAGATTGAATGATCAAGTTCTCCTTGGCACTGTATATACTGCGGCCTAGCTCTCCTGCGGTTTCAGGTTATGCAGGTCCGCTTCGCTCAGCCAGCGCCATTCGCCTGTTTTGAGGTCATCCGGCAGCTTTAATTGCCCGATCTGGATACGTTTCAAGCCTTCAACACGGTTGCTGATTGCAGCTACCATGCGCTTTACCTGATGGTATTTACCTTCTGCCAGCGTCATGTGGATTACATGGTCACTGATTTTCTCGCAGGATAATGCAGCAATCGGCGCATCTTCATCGACCAGTTGCACGCCTTTCAGTATATGCGCAATTTGCTCATCGCTCACCGGATGTTTACAAGTCACTTCATATATCTTGGGCACTTTCCACTTTGGCGAACTCATTTTATGAATAAACTGGCCATCGTCCGAAATCAGGATCAGCCCGGTAGTATCTTCATCCAGCCGGCCTATGCACTGCACACCGCGCTCCACCAGCGGGTGTGGTAGCAGGCTGTAGATGGTAGGGTGGTGCTGGGTTTTATGGGAGCATTCATAATTGGCAGGCTTATGCAGCATCAGGTATGACTTTTCGTGATAAACCCAGAGTTCACCTTTGATGGTGTAGCTGAGGTTATCCGTGTCGAATGTTGCGTCTGGATCATCGCAAAGTTCGCCGTTCACGGTGACTTCTTCATTGATGATTAAAATGCGGCACAGCTTGCGTGAGCCAAAGCCTTGATTGTGCAGAATACGTTCTATAGAGAGTTTTTTAGCCATGGCTGTATTATAGCCGCCCCAGCAAAAACGCCCACACGAAGCGAGCGTTTTTTTAGCTAAATGTCCGGCATGGCGGCACGTTTAATCATCGGCTGCTATAAAGTTATATACCAATGCGCCTATGATGCCGCCGGCAATCGGTGCCAGCCAGAACAGCCAGAGCTGATCAATATAAGCAGTGCCTGCAAACAGTGCCTGGCTTGTACTGCGCGCCGGGTTGACTGAAGTGTTGGTCACCGGAATACTGATCATGTGGATGAGTGCAAGCGTCAGGCCGATTGCAAGCGGTGCAAGGCCGGCAGGCGCGCGTTTGTCAGTAGCGCCCATGATGATGAACAGGAATATTGCCGTCATGACAACTTCACTGACAAAAGCAGCCTGCAGCGAGAATTTATGCGGCGATAATTCTGCATAGCCATTGGCTGCGAAGCCGCCGACTGTAAATCCTGCCTGACCGTTTGCAATGACGTAAATTACCATCGCAGCGAGAATTGCCCCAAGCACCTGGGCTACAACGTAAAAGGGCAAGTCTTTTACACTGAAACGGCCGCCGGCTACCAGCCCCACTGAAACCGCAGGGTTTAAGTGGCACCCTGAAATATGGCCAATGGCATAAGCCATCGTAACTACGGTTAAACCGAACGCAAGCGATACACCTAAGTATCCCAGGCCCAGCTCGGGAATTCCCGCTGCCAGGACTGCGCTGCCGCAGCCGCCTAAAACCAGCCAGAACGTACCGATCAATTCCGCTAATGAACGTTTTGTTAATGACATATATACCCCCGTAATTATTAAAATTCTGATAAAGGACTACGTCTGCTACAGCGGTAATTTACTGCAATACGGTTACGCTCACAAGCCAAGTTCGGTTAAACTACCCATTTAGTCTGTAAACAATCGTTATATGTCCTTTAAACACATCACCTCACGCGATAACCCGATTTTCAAGCAGCTCAAGAAATTTGCCGATAATGCGCGTGAGCGGCGCAGCGAAGGCAAGACCCTGCTGGATGGCGTGCATCTCATCGAGTCTTACATGGCGGCATTCGGTTTGCCCGATGTGGTCATTATTCCTGAAGGTAAAAGCACGGTGGAAGCTACCGGCTTGATTCAGGAGCTGGCTGATGTTTCTACTGTCATGCTGCCGACGCTGATGTTTGCAGAACTGACGCCGGTTGCCAGTGCCACCGGCATATTGGCGCTTGTTAAGATACCGCAACTGCCTGTGCCAGAAGCACCGCAATTTGCACTGATGCTGGAAGATATCCAGGATCCGGGCAATCTTGGCAGCATGCTGCGTACTGCAGCCGCAGCCGGGGTGGAAGTGGCTTACTTGAGTACCAGCTGTACCGATGCCTGGTCACCTAAAGCATTAAGAGGTGGGCAAGGCGCGCAGTTCGTGCTGCCGATAGTTGAGCGCGCCGATTTGATTGCAGAGCTGCAGAGCTTCCAGGGCAACAGTTATGCCGCCACAATGCTCGGTGAGTCTGTCTATGCGCAGGATTTAACCCTGCCAACCGCTTTTGTCATCGGGAACGAGGGTGCCGGACTGCGCAAACAAACCATTGCAGCCGCGACTAAAGCAATCACGATTCCCATGGCTGACCGCTCCGTGGAATCGCTTAATGCGGGCGCTGCGGCAGCCGTCTGCCTATTTGAGCGTAAACGCCAGGTTCTGTAGAGCAGGTTTACTTTATGCTGAAGCGGTTAAATTCCTATATGCGTCATCAGCCAGAATGGCCTGGTGATTCTCTCGGTAAAAATATAGCCGGATTCACAGCGATTGAAATGATGGTTGTCATAGCGATTCTTGCCATTCTGGCAACCATCGCCATTCCTTCCGGCATGGCACGCATCGTTAAAGAACAGGTCATGACCGCAATGCCGCTAGCCGATATTGCAAAGGCACCGGTTGCGGCGAGCTGGAAGCTGGAAAAAACCTTATTGGCTGATAATGAGGCGGCAGGGTTGCCTGAGCATAATAAGATTGTGAATAATTACGTCAGTAGCGTGCTTGTGGAAAATGGCACAAGCCATATGACTTTCGGTAACAAAGCCCACCCGGTAATCAAAGGCAAAACGCTATCAATGCGCCCGGCCGTGATCGAAGATTCGCCAATTGTCCCGGTGACCTGGGTTTGCGGCAACGCAAAAGCACCGGAACAAATGACGGTGATGGGCGTTAATAAAACGGATGTTGCGCCCGAGTATTTGCCGTATATCTGCAAATAGCGCGTTTCACTAGGGCTTTTTATCGTATTTAATGTACTTCTTTGCTGCCTTGTGCAGCAACATTGCTTGCCATCAGCTGTGCTGCATCGACTTTATCAAACTGGTAGTGTGTGTTGCAGAAGTCACAGTTCACTTCAATTTTTCCTTGTTCTTCAAGAATACCGGTAATTTCATCATTGCCCAGCATGCGCAGCATATTGGCGACACTGGCTCTGGTGCAGCTGCAAAAGAATTTCGTGTTGCTTGCTTCAAACAGCCGTACGTCTTCTTCGTGGAATAAACGGTGAATAAGGGTTTCGGTCGGCAGGTGCAGCAATTCATCATCAGTGACCGTGTCTGCCAGGTGACCTACGCGGTTCCATGCGTCAAGATCATGCGCAATCGATTCGTCGCTTTGCGTGACCTGGTTCATGATTTCGGGCAGTTTCTGCAGCAGCATGCCTGCAGCAGAGTTGCCATCGCAGCATAGCCAGATCTTGGTATCGATCTGTTCGGAGCGCAGCATGTAGTTTTCCAGAATGGTGCTGATATCAGCGCCTTCAATCGGTACGATACCCTGGTAGGTCTGGCCGCCGTCTTTGGGGTCCAGGGTGATTACAAACTGGCCATGCTCGATTAAATCAAACAGGTTCTGGTCATCACTGATTTCACCGTTCCATTTTGCAGTGGCACGAATGCCGAAATCAGAAGTGCATTCTACAACCAGCAATTTCAGTGCGCCTTTGCTTTGAATCTGCAATACTAAAGAACCATTCATCTTGAGTGTGGCGGTAAGCAGGGCGCTTGCTGCCATGAGTTCACCCAGCGCACGTTTCAGGCCGGCCGGCAGATGTTGCTTGTTCAGTGCGAGTTGAAAAGTGTTGGTCAGGTTCACGATGTTGCCGCGAACTGGGGTGTTTTCAAATAGAAAACGATTGAGCGTGTCATTTACTTTATCCATGACGTAATTTTAACATAGCAGGCATTTTTTAATGGGTAACCCCCCTGTTAAATCTGCATCCGGAAATAAAAGTGCCCCGGCTGAATTGCCGGGGCTGGATAGATCTGCGTCAACGCATCGCTTAGAAGTTGTAAATCAGCGTTGCGCGGCCGGTGAGCGGTGCGCCAGGCACGATGTTGTTGTTGTTGTGAGCGCTCAAGGCATACTCTTTGTTTGTCAGGTTTTCTAAATTAACCTGTAAGCGCAGGTTTTTGCTGAATTTTCCATAAATAGCCGCATCAAAACGGGTATAGCCCGGTAACACGGTGCTGGTCGTCGTGGTAGGGGTAAGTGCGTACATATCCGAGCGGCTCACTACACCGATTGCAGCGCCCCAGACCTCGTTAAAGTCATAACGATTCCACAATGAGAAGGTATGTTTTGGTGTTTGCCCCAGTTCTGTGCCGCTATTGTACTGACTGCCGCTGATGCTTTGGTTTTTGGTGATTTCGCCGTCCTGGTAAGCATAGCCGCCAAATATGCTCCATTTGTCAGTCACTTTGCCTGAAACACCTAGTTCTAGGCCTTTGGTTTCCTGGCCATCCACTAAAATGGTTTGTCCAGGGATGTCTGAAGCTGCGGCAATATTCTCGCGTACAAGTTTGTAAATTGCAGCCGTCAGTGCCAGGTCCGGATTTACATCAAACTTCGCGCCAATTTCATGGTTAATGAATTTTTCAGGTGATAAGCTTGTAGTGGTGGCACTTAAGCCGGTTAACTGATCTCCGGCACGTGGCACAAATGATTGGCTATAACTCGCATACAGCGATAAATTTTCCATTGGTTTGTATATCAAACCTGCCCGCGGCGAAACCTTGTTATCCGTTACACTTAATTTGGTATTTCTCGTAGGGTCGGCCGTTGTTGGCAAATCGGTATAGTCAAGCTCGAATTTGTCATGCCTTAAACCCAGAACCATTTCCCATTTGGGTGACAGGATGATTTGGTCCTGCAAATAGAAAGCAGTGATGCTGGCTTCACTTTTTCTGTTAATTCTTAAATTGTTCAGGTTTAATGTGCCGGTGAATGTCGGGTCTTCTGCACTTACATTTCCTGTGACACCTGGGAGGTTGTCGTTAGAGCCGCCAGGGGATATCCTGAAGTTATCCGTGTCTTGTCTTCCCAGTTCCATACCGGCAAGCAGGCGATGTTCAAAGCCCCCGGCTTTCAGGTTGTAAGTAATGTCTGTCTGGTTAATCAGATTCTGGCGATCTGTCCCGTCATAATATGCGCCTAAATCTACGGTTCCATTCGGTTTTACGGCGCCTCTTGCATATACGTTCTGATAGAACTTGTCATAATCTGCATAGCGGGTACGGTTGCGCACAGTCAAGCCATTATCGAAAGCATGTTCGATTAATGCATTGAATGCTTTTGTTTCGGTTTCATTCGGGCTGAGTCTTGCGCTGCCAAAGAACGTGCTGTGGTCGCCAATGTCATAAGGGCGGTTTTTCAAGCCGGTACCAATAGACGGCATGCCGCGATCACCAATACGTTTATCCATGAAGTACTCGGCACTCAATACAATCTTGGTGCTATCTGTAGGCTTGATGGTCAGGGTAGGTGTGATGCCGTAGCGCTCCAGATTAACACCGTTACGGTAGCTGTCTGCATCTTCATAGACTGCGTTCAGGCGGAAAGCCGCAACATCGTTAATACTGTTGCCAACATCGATGGTTGCGCGTTTCTGGTCATAAGCGCCATATGTTACTGACAATTCACGTACCGGATCCCAGCCCGCCTCTTTGCTCACACGGTTAATCACACCGCCAGAACCGCCGCGGCCGAAAATCATCGCATTTGAGCCTCTTAACACCTCGATTCGGTCGGTATTGTACAAGTCGCGGTAAGTTTGGACATCATCACGCACACCATCCAGATAAAAGTCACCCGTACTTACACCGGCACCACGAAAGTTTAAAGCATCGCGGTTTCCTTCGCCTTGTGAGGCGGTAACGCCCGGCACATAACGCACAGCGTCGCTAATGCTCTGGATCGACTGGTCTTTGATGACATCCTGCGTGACCACGGTCACTGACTGAGGCGTGTCTTTCAGATCGGTATCAGTTTTGGTGGCGGAACGGCTGCTTTTTGCGTTGTAGCCTTTTACCGGTTTTGTATCGCTTTCAGCTTTTCCAACGACCTCAACTTCTTTCAGTTCGATGGTGTTTTTAGCCTGTGCCTCAGCATAGGCTGTGGTATGCACGGTGCCAGATGCCAGGCCCAGCCCTACAATTGCAAGCTGTATTGCTGATCTGAATGTTGAGTTTTTATGCGCAAATACTGATTCACTCTGGTTTTGCGATAGCTTAACTGGTGTCCTTTTCATTGCTGGTTCTGATCCCTGATATTTATATTGCGTATATGATAATGTAAATGAGAATGGTTATCAAATACAACTTAAGTAGTATAGCGGGAGGTTACGATAAGAAATACTTATGAATCATCAACATCAGTGCGGATTCATTCTTGATGAACTGGGCTGGATGCGGTTCAGGCTGTAGCAAGTTTAAGTGTTTTCGTTGCCGGGACTTTGGAAAGCCGCCAATTGCTGAAAGCCCATTGCCAGATAGCGCATTTATCTTCATGTATTAAAGCTGCCGGCGGTGATTGCCCAAGAAAATCCAATGCCTGGATTAAGTGCAGTGAAGTCTTTGATGTGTCCAGAGGTGAGGCGAGCGTCTGTTTGCTGAGTTTCTCGCCGGCGTCATTGCAGGCGACAGGCACATGCGCGTAGCAAGGGGTGGGGTAACTCAGTATTTTTTGCAGATAGATCTGGCGTGGTGTGGAATCCAGCAGATCGGCACCGCGGACAATATGCGTGATGCCTTGTGCGGCATCGTCCACGACCACCGCCAGCTGGTAAGCAAACAAGCCATCTGCACGTTTTAAAATAAAATCACCGATATCGCTGCTTATGGTTTGGCTGATTTCGCCTTGAACCGCATCTATGAAGCTGATGCTGGCGGCATCGGTTTTAATGCGCCAGGCCATGGCGGCATGCGGTTTGGTCGGGTGCTGCAGGCAGGTTCGCGGGTAAATCGCCCCTTCAATGCCGAAGCTGCTGCTCGAATCATTGATCTCTTTGCGGGTGCAGGTGCAGGGGTAAATCAGCTGTTTAGCCCTTAATGCTTCAAGTGCCTCATTATAAAAACGGTCACGCGCGCTTTGGTACAGCACAGGCCCGTCCCACTCGAATGCAAAGGCCTCGAGCTGATGCAGGATAGTTTCGGCGGCGCCTTTGACGGTACGCGGTTTATCCAGGTCTTCCATACGCAGCAGCCATCGGCCATTGTTTTTCCTGGCATCGCAATAGCTGGCTACAGCAGCCACCAGTGAGCCAAAATGCAGTGGGCCGGTAGGTGAGGGGGCGAAACGACCGATATACATCTGGCAGCGGGGTTAGTTTACAGGTTGCAGGTAAGGCGGAATATGCCAGGAACCAAGATGATTGCCCAGCAGCATCAGGTGACAATGCAGGCGGTCATCACCGCTGGCACTCACGTCAAATTCGTAAGTGCGTAGCAGCTGCATGTGGCCCTTGCGGTTGCGCCCTAGCCATATACGGCTGCAGACGACCGATTCATCAAGCAGTTGCAGGTTAAACCTGGAAGCGAGTTCGCTCCCGAGTAGAATTGCTCTTTCGCGCTTGTCGAGGCTATCGATCCAGAACCATGCAATGGCAAGTAATATAACGATTAATGCTATTTCCATAAAAAAACCCTACTAAAAACCTGGTAAAAAAATTCCAGTAAAAAACCTTAGATTACAGATCTGTTGTAATCGCATGCATTCATTCTACCTAGCTGGCGGCATCTTACTGGTAAATACTTGAAAATATAAGTATGAAATTTATCCGAGTTTAATTTTTTCTGATAGTGTGTCTATGTACTGTATATATAAAACTAGCGGGAGGTTTTTATATATAATACCTACAGAAAAATAAACAGCGTTGCTAAAAGCTGACAATGCAATAAACATAATAATTAAATTTCTATAATAAATTGCAAGTGCAAACCATTATCCGTGCTGATAATGGTTTTCTTGGTTGTTGAATCGAAATAATAATCAATGAATATGATCCGTGAAAAAGAAGCAATTAATGCCTATTTGAAATTGCTGCAATCAAAAGGGGCAAGCAGTTCTCTGTTGCATAAGCGTTCATTGTTTCTGGATAAGCTGAGTGCCAGCCTTGGGAGTTTAGAACTTGATGGCGCTGCGTATCGGGTTGCGATTGAAAATATAATGGAGACAGTGCCGGCAGATAACTGGCATGAAAACCTTACCGCCGCACGTGAGTTTTACCCATTCTGGCTTAAAGATATCAAGGCGATCGCCGCGCTCAACAAGAACCCAGGCTTTGAAGTTCCGCCTGTAGATTGGAAACCGGATCTGGTCTCATTAAAAGCACTGACTGATAGCCTGGAAACAGAAAAATTCGACACCTCGGAAAACTGGCCGTTAAAGGCTTACACTCAAGCCTTGCGCCATGAAGGCGCTGAGCAGTCCCTGGTGGATACCCGCGTTAAGCTGGCAAAGATTATTCTGATACGTTTAAGAAGCGCACCGGAAAAGAGCGGTGTTATGTACAGAACTGCGGTTGATCTGACTTTACCGTTATTTGCCATCAAACAAAATAGAAGGTTGTTTCTGGTGGTGGTCAGGGAGTTTTTTCACTTCTGGTCCGGTAATCCGGATGCCGCAAGTATGGTGCTTAAAGACGGTTCCGGCAGTATGCTGCTGTAATTGTCAGGGGTTTTACTGAATGCGGCCTGCTCTGCAATTGTCCGCGCTGCATCAAGCCGCATACGCCTGGTTTGATGCACATATGCTGATCTATAGCCAAATATGCACAAATAAAGTGCAATGCATCTGAGCATGCACTTTCTCGGTGCATTTCTTTATTTCATCTGATATTAATATCCATATAAAACAAAAGGTTATCTTTTGGCTTATTCTTTGCTTGTATTCATCGGCTTAAATGTTAAGAGGTGACATATAAATGGAAGCGTTAGTAACAGCAAATGATGTGCTATTTGTATTGCTTGGTGCCATTATGGTGCTGGCAATGCATGCCGGCTTTGCCTTTTTAGAAGTTGGCACAGTGCGCAAGAAAAACCAGACCAATGCGCTGGTGAAAATCATGGTGGATTTTTCTGTATCGACAGTTGCGTACTTTTTTATCGGGTACAGTATCGCGCACGGCATCAGCTTTTTTAGCAGTGCGGATATTTTGGCGGCTAAAAACGGTATTGAGCTGGTTAAGTTTTTCTTTTTACTTACCTTTGCTGCGGCAATCCCGGCGATTATTTCGGGCGGTATTGCTGAACGTGCAAAATTCAATCCGCAAATGGCTGCAACCTTTATCGTGGTTGGCTTTGTGTATCCATTCTTTGAGGGCATTGCTTGGAGCGGTCATTACGGCATTCAGGATTGGTTAAAACTCAATTTCGGCGCGCCCTTCAGGGACTTTGCCGGTTCAGTGGTCGTACATGCAATGGGCGGCTGGATTGCCGTTATTGCTGTCGTGCTACTGGGTGCGCGTCGCGGCCGATATAGCAAGGATGGTCGCCTGCATGCATACCCGCCTTCAAACATACCGTTTCTGGCCTTAGGGGCATGGATACTGACCGTAGGCTGGTTTGGCTTTAATGTGATGTCCGCACAGTCTATTCAGGGTATTTCCGGCCTGGTTGCAGTGAACTCGCTCATGGCCCTGGTCGGCGGTACTTTAGCGGCACTGGTATTAGGCAAAAACGACCCTGGCTTTGTACACAATGGGCCATTGGCAGGGCTGGTTGCTGTATGTGCAGGTTCTGACATCATGCATCCGTTGGGGGCTTTAGTGACTGGGGCTGTAGCTGGTGTCATATTCGTGCTTACATTCACCTTAACGCAGAACCGCTGGAAAATTGACGATGTGCTGGGCGTCTGGCCACTGCATGGGCTTTGCGGCGCATGGGGCGGTATCGCTGCCGGTATTTTCGGCGCAAAATCGCTGGGTGGGTTGGGTGGCGTAAGCCTGATGTCGCAATTGATCGGTACCGGGCTCGGTATTGCTGTAGCGGTAGCAGGTAGTTTTGTCGTATATGGTACGCTGAAAAAACTGGTCGGCATTCGCCTGAGTGCGGAAGAGGAGTTTGACGGGGCTGACCTGAGTATCCATAAAATTAATTCAATGGCTGATGACTAAGGCCAGTGAGTTTGCAGGATAAGCGTACAAGCTAACAGAGCCTGTATGCGCCAATTTAAAAGGCTGGCTTCTTGATGAAGTCAGCCTTTTTATTTAACGGTAATCAGCAATAGACCTGCTGCCAGTAAAGCCAGGATTGAAGACAAGTTCCGTATCAAGCTCGATCTGGCATCAGCTTACAGCCAGGGTTGAATTTTAGCGGCGCATATACGCTGCCCGGCTGTTTTTAGTTGCTTATGATCTTCATTTCAACTTCTTCATCCTGCACCATCTCTACAACCTCTTCCGTAAACTTGGCAGAACATTCGCTGGTCCAGTTTGACTCAGGCTCCAGTTCATCAGTAAACATAGGTAAAAAACTCATATACATATATCTGCCATCGGCCAGGGTTAACACAGGGACCCCATCCGGATGGTCTATCAGTGTCCATTCATCCGGGATATCCATGTCCAGGTTGATTGTTACTTGCAGTCTTTTCATATTGATTCCCTATCGTGATTTCAATGCATTTGTTATTTCAATGCACTATAGGTCAAGCATCGGCAGACAGCAAGAAACTTTAAGTGTATCTATTGAATAGGGCAACATTGGTAACTTAAACCTCACGGAAGGCAACAGGCATTGTAGAGGTCTGCCTTTCCGCGAATCGTTTTAATGGGTTTTTTGTATGTAAATTACCTGGGCATATAAAAAGTTGATTTTTGCGTCACGACCTCTTTTGACCCCAGGGATTGAATCTTGAATAAGACCGGATGCGTGCCGCTGCGTATGGCTGCATCATTCATTTGCAGGCTTAATGCAACCAGCCTTTCACTGGCAGGGCTGACGGTAAACTCCTTACCTGATGCGATAGACAAGCCGTCAATGCCGCTTACTGATACACGGTATGCGGCTGCGGATTCTGTAACGTTGGTGATTTGCATCTGGTATACATTTTCTACCTTGCCGCCGGGTGCCAGGCGCGACATAACACCCCGGTCACGGTTGATATCCACTTTAAACTGAGGCCTGAAGGCGAGAGATAATACCAAGCCCAGTGATAGCAATAACAATAAGCCGCTGTAAATAAGCACACGTGGGCGCAGTATTTTTCTGATAATCTGATGCTGTGACCAGTGTTTTTCAACACCGTTCTGAGTAGAGAAGCGAATCAGGCCGCGCGGGTATTCCATCTTGTCCATAATGCTGTTGCAGGCGTCCACACATAAGCCGCAGCTGATGCACTCGTATTGCAGCCCGTTGCGGATATCGATGCCGACCGGAC
>Ga0208626_1000108_pt1 | contig 36468 bp, 20 predicted proteins | sample LakWasMet10_HOW4_2_FD_183860 | JGI IMG/M metagenome (GOLD analysis project Ga0208626, IMG submission 183860) | Freshwater sediment methanotrophic microbial communities from Lake Washington under simulated oxygen tension - Sediment Metagenome... | ecosystem: Environmental > Aquatic > Freshwater >... | reverse complement strand
TCCTGCTGCGAAATGCCAGGAATGGCTCAGTACGCTTGTTAAGCCCAGAGGCTGGGGCTGCTGATATGGAAGTGCCTCTGGAAGAAATTAACGCACTTTATACAGGCTTTGCCATTTACGTTAAACCGGCTTTCAAGTTTGATAGCCGTTCGGATGTCAGCTTTATTCCTCGTCCTGCGAATTGGTTCTGGGATACTGTGAAACTGGCTTGGCCGATTTATAGCGAAGTGCTTGCTGCATCGCTGCTTGTGAACCTTTTTGCATTAGCTATCCCTTTGTTCACGATGAATGTGTACGACCGTGTTGTTCCTAATAATACGTTTGAGACTTTGTGGGTGCTTGTCGTTGGCGTCACTGTCATTTACATCTTTGACTTTGTGATGCGTACACTGCGGGGTTACTTCATCGATGTTGCCGGTAAAAAAATAGATATTATATTATCCGCAAATATTTTTGAGAGAATCCAGGCCATCCGCATGGAGGCACGACCCCAGTCTGTAGGTGCCATCGCCAGCAGTGTGCAGGAATTTGAATCTTTCCGTGAGTTCATCACATCCGCAACGATTACCACCCTGGTTGATTTGCCATTTCTGGTGATATTCCTTTTCATTATCTGGTGGCTTGGCGGTGTGGCTGTCGTTCCGGTATTGGTAGCAGCGCCATTGATTCTGATGGTGTCTTTTATGGTGCAGAAGTCACTTGCAACAGTAATCGGCGAAACATTCCGCACATCTTCACAACGACAGGCCACTTTAATTGAAACGCTGACCGGGCTGGAAACCATCAAGGCCATCGGTGCCGAAGGGCCTATGCAGCGCCGATGGGAGCAGCAGATCGGGCACCTTGGCAAACTGAGTTTAAAGGCGCGTGTGCTGTCGCTGCTAGCGATGAACTCTGCTACTTTCTTCCAGACAATGGCTACGGTTGGCGTTGTGGTGGCGGGGGTTTACCTGATATCAGAAAAAGAAATGACCATGGGTGCGTTGGTGGCTTGCAGCTTGCTATCGTCTCGCGCATTGGCGCCACTGTCACAAATTGCTTCATTGTTGACGCGTTTTCATCATGCCCGTGCGGCACTTGATGGAATCAACCGTATGATGGCGCTCCCCGTTGAGCGTGAGCCAGGGAAAAGTTTTGTGAACCGCCAGAATTTTAAAGGTGAAATTGAATTTAAAAATGTAAGTTTTAATTATCCTGGCCAGCAGGTCGGGGCATTGCAAAATGTTTCTTTTCATATAAAAGCTGGCGATCGCCTTGGAATCATTGGCCGTATCGGCTCCGGTAAAACGACCATTGAAAAACTTATCCTTGGTCTTTATCAGCCTACAGAAGGTTCTATATGGGTCGATGGTGTCGATATAAGGCAGATTGACCCAGCAGAGCTGCGGAAGAATATCGGTTATGTGCCGGATGAGCCTTTGCTGTTCTTTGGTTCTGTGCGCGACAATATCGTGCTGGGTGCGCCTTATGTTGATGACCTGGCAGTGATCCGTGCCGCGAACATTTCCTGCGCATCCGAGTTTATAAATCGACATCCGCAAGGCTTTGATATGCCGATCGGGGAACGTGGCGTCGGCTTGTCCAGCGGACAGAAGCAGTCCGTAGCGATTGCGCGGGGTTTGCTGCTTGACCCCCCTATTTTGATGCTGGATGACCCAAGTAACTCGCTTGATAACCGTAGCGAAGATAATCTTAAGGTAAAGCTGGAACAGCATACGCAAGGTAAAACGCTGATTCTGATTACACATCGGTCTTCGATGCTGACCTTGGTCAACAGGCTGATTGTCATTGACAATGGACGTATAGTTGCGGATGGGCCAAAAGATCAGATTTTAAAAGCATTAGCAGGTGGAGGATTAAATGTTGCAAAAAACTGATCCAAAGAAAAAAAATGTAGCGTCGCTGTTTTCGAGGTTGATTCAACTTTTTTCTATAAAACCACAGGAGGTTAGCAGCAGCGATATTGAATTGTTATCTGACAGCAATGCAGCGCTGTTTGAGTCTGCTCCACGCTTTGGCTCCATGATTATCCGCAGTGTATTCGCATTTATATTCATCTTTCTGATTTGGGCCTATTTTGCCGAAATTGATGAAATCACGGTAGGTGAGGGCAAGGTCATTCCTTCCAGCCAGGTGCAGGTGATTCAGAATCTGGAAGGCGGTATTGTTTCTGATATTCCGGTCAAAGTCGGTGATCTGGTGCAGAAAGGCCAGATTATTATGAAACTTGACCCGACACGCTTTTCTTCATCCATGAGTGAAACGCAGGCTAAGCGGGATTCTTTGCTGGCTAAGGTATCCCGTCTGGAGGCCGAGGCAACCGGCCTGCCATTTAAGCCCCCGGCTGATCTTATGAAAACCAACCCGCAGCTGGTCAATGAGGAGCATGTTCTCATGGAAACACGTCAGCAGGAGCTGAACACCGCCATGATGGTGCTTCGTCAGCAAGCTGAGCAACGCGCTCAGGAATTAAGTGAAAAGAAAGCAAATTACCAGCAGTTGCAGGAAAGCCATGACCTGGTGAGCCAGGAGCTTAAAATAAGTAAGCCTATGGCGGCTCAGGGCGTAATGTCAGCCGTAGAGATTTTGCGTCTGGAGCGCCAGTTAAGCGATGTGAAAGGGCAGATGGATGCGGCACGTTTGGCGATACCGCGTCTGGAGCAGGCCGCTGCTGAAGCGCGTTCTAAAATAACAGCGTCTATGGCCAAGTTCCGCTCTGATGCGGCAGCTGACCTTAATCTGGCCAGAGCTGAGTTGGCCGGCACCAGTGCTGTCAGCCTTGCAGCAGAAGACCGCCTGGCGCGTACTGCGGTCAGGTCTCCCGTAGCCGGAATTATCAAGCAGCTCAAGGTCACAACGGTCGGTGGCGTGATTCAGCCAGGCATGGAGGTGATGGAAATTGTGCCTTTGGAGGATAATTTATTGGTGGAAACCAAAATCCGTCCTTCAGATGTCGGTTTTATCAGTCCCGGCCAGGAAGCCACAGTCAAGGTGACGGCGTATGACTTCTCAATCTACGGTGGCCTGGATGCAAATGTTGAGAATATCACCGCGGATACGATTACAACCGAGAAAGGTGATAAAACCGAGAGTTTCTACATTGTGCGTGTACGCACGAAATCCACCACGTTCAGTGCCAGTAAAAAGGCGCTCCCTATCATGCCTGGTATGGTTGCGACAGTACACATAAAAACTGGCAAGAAAACCATCCTGAGCTATCTGCTCAAGCCAATCATCAAGGCCAGATATGATGCCATGCGGGAACGCTAGGCTTAATTAAAACTAATTGCACCATCTGCAAGCCTTATGCAGATGGTTTTTTATATATAGCTTTTAAAGTGTTTATCAGCCTGGCCGGATGATGATCGGTGATGGATCTGTGATTTTTTCATCATATGGATGTGATTGACGCTGGTACAACTCCATTACGCGTTTCACATATTTTCTGGTTTCAGGGTAGGGTGGTATGCCTTTATACCGGTCCACAGCCTTTTCGCCGGCATTATAGGCCGCGGCGACTAACCTGATATCGCCGTGGTAATAAGACAGTAGCCAGCGCAAATACCTGACCCCGCCTTTGATGTTTTGTGAGGCATCGAAAGCATTCTTGATATTGAATCGATCTGCAGTATCCGGAATCAACTGCATCAATCCCATGGCGTCTTTAGGCGACTGTGCCCTGACATTAAAGTTGGATTCAACCGCAATGATTGCCAATACCAGTTTCGGATCAATCTGATGGCGGTCTGCAATCGTATCAACGAGATCTATTATCCATCTTTTAGCCTCAGATAAAACGGCGATACGGCGTTCAATATCGATAGCATCGCTTGGTATATTGAGCGATGCTGCAATAGGGCGCTCAGGCAAGGCTTCGCTGATCACGCAGGGCGGCAGTTCTGATGATGACAGATTGATTGTGTCCAGCATTTTGGTGGCATCAACATGCCCTTGGCTGCTTGCGAGTGAAAAAAGCGCGCCGGAATATGCCAGGTTTTCCGGTACGCCTTTACCGAACCTGTAGAGCATACCTAAGCGATATTGTGCCTCGATGCTGCCTAATCTTGAGGCCTCACAATAGCCTGACGCTGCTTGCCAGGCTGCATCCAGGTTGCTGAGGTTTTTTTCGTTATTTTTAGCCGCCATGAGTATGGCCTGAATCTTTGGCGGCTCCAGTTTTTCTTGTGCATTGATCACTGCATCAGCAAAAGCAATATTTGCTTCTATTGCAAGAATAGAGGCGCATCCGATAGAAGTAAAAAAGATTCGGCATCTCATCGACTCGATCTCCTTACATAAAAGCTTGCGATACTGAAGCTTACGCTTAAGAAGCTATTTTACAAGAGTGAAAAATTGAATCGTGATGTTATTGGTCGTGTATACATAGACTGGATCAGCCCGGAATTGATTCAATATTTGAACGTGATCTGAAAATAAAATTCGAATAAATAATTGTTTTTAAATGATTTTTTATCTTCATGTATTGGTGGGTTGTTTATGGAAAGTCTCTGTTTCAGCCAGTTTCAGCCTAGTACCAAGGTACTATATAACTCGTAGACCTTGTGTTCTAACATAACCTCAAATCATGAAACATCATTTTTAAATATAAATCGTGCGGTTATAAAGGAGTTCATCATGGCAATTGAGAATACAACTACGGTAAAAGCTGTTACTTCAGGTACACAATTATCATCTGTAGGCACCGTCAAGACAGTCGTCGGTTTGGTCAAGGCTGTTGACGCTAATGGCGCAGAGCGCGTCCTGCAGGTTGGTGACAAAGTGTATGCCAATGAAACCATTATCACTTCTGCCGATGGCGGCGTAATCATTGAATTCCCAAATGGCAGTCACCTTGATTTGCCACGTTCAGCACATATCATGCTGGACCCTGAAATATACAGCGCAAACGCTTCGACATCTATCGAAAAAGAAGCTTCAGATGAAGCAGCGCGTATCGCCCGAGCCATTGCCGAGGGCAGGGATCCTAATGCCGCTGCTAACCCGGCCGCTGCGGGCGGCGAGGCCGGCGATGAAGGTACAACCACACCGTTGGTGATTGATTTTGACAACACCCTGGGTAATGTTAACAGTGGCTACCCTACCGGCCCCATCTCTTTAACGTTTCCTCCAATGCATGAAGAACTACCGCCAGTGCCTGAAACAGTTGCAGCGATTATTCAAACACCGCCAACTGTTGACGTGACACCTCCTGTGTATACACCTCCAGAGCAAACTCCGCCTCCACATACGGCAATAGATGGCATTGTATCCCCAGGGCAGGTTTTTGAAGAAGGGCTTGATCAGGCAGGTACAGACAAAGACGGTACCAGCAAAGATACCGATGCAGAAATAGCGCTCGGCGGTACTATTGTGATTACAGATGCAGAAGGCCTGGCTGATATTGCAAGCATCACCATTGGTACTGTGCAGTTTACTATCGGTGCAGGTGGCTTGGCTGCGCTTGTCGGTGAAGAAATCCCCGGTAATTACGGCTTCCTGAAAATTACCGCTTATGATGGAAATGGTACTTTTACATACAGCTATACCCTGACTTCCAATACTAATGATAATGCCGGTGACGAAACTGATTCATTTGCTGTTGTAGTAACAGATGCAGCTGGCCTAAGTGCAAGTTCGTCTATTGTGATTACAATTATTGATGATGTACCACTCCTCAATGTTACTGCTGCACCGACCTTGGGCGCACTGAGCGTGGTTGAAGCGAGCGGCGCAGGTGAGGGCAAGGAAGCGACTACTACCATTACTGCACCTGAGTTTACTTATCTTGCCGGTGCGGATGGTTTACAAAGTTTAACAACGACTTACGCCCTGACTCTGGCAGGTGGCACGGCCACTGGCCTGGTTACGACCGACGGCAACTACCCGATCACCTTATCGGTTTCAGCGGACGGCCAAACCATCAGCGGCCTGTATAACGGCAGCAATGTCGCCTTCACGGTCACCCTGTCTGGCACCACTGTGACTCTGGTATCCAATGTTGCGCTGGAGCATGACAACAACCAAGGCCCGGTACCTGCGGAAGACAACACGCTGGACATCAGCAGCCTGATTAAAGTGACCGCCACGATTACCGTGACCGACAACGACGGTGACGTTGTGAGTACGAATGTCAGCACAACGAACCCACTGTCAATCGAATTTGTGGACACCAACCCGGTTTCACTCACACCAACAGCAATCCATATGATTGACTTGGCTACAGCGCCTGCAATCACAGAGAATCTGCATTTTGTATCTGGTGCAGATGGTGTGCAAACTGTCAGGTTTACCATTACAGATGGCGTAGCTGCGATTGATGAAAGCACCGGTAACCAGTTGGCCTACAACGGTCAGCAGTTATACCTCCATTATGGCCAGACCAATGGCGTGATTGACTACACGATTATCGTGGCGACCACTTCTTCTGCGCTTGCTCCTAATGGTGTATTAACGAGCGGTTCAAATGTTGCATATTGGATTGATATTAATCCGGATCCATTAAGTGGTGCTGGCGGCAGTTACACTATGCATTCCAATGGCGTGATCAGTAACGGTACTGAAACCACTGCAACCAACTTAAATAGTGTTGGCGGTGGTAATGTGGCACTCAAGGCGATTTCTGATATCGGCGGCACTACGGAAGATGTGGTGCTGACAACAAAAAATGGTCTGACAGTGAACACCAATGCAAATGTTATCGGTATCGGTGCCGGTCAAAGCTTTAGCAGCACTGATGGCATCCGTTTTGATTTCACCAACGGTACGGTGAGCGGTAATGGCGGCAGTGCTGTCTACACGGCAGATGGCACACATAACCTGACCACTTCATTCAAGCAGGCAATCAGCCTTACTGCCGGTGCCAGCCATGCTGACATCACGATCAAAGCGATCCTGGCAGATAGTGACAATGTGTATTATGGCGATGCTGATGAAGGTTCTGTGTCTATCACTGCCGTAAGAGTCTATAACGGTACGCTGGCGCAGGTTCAGGCTGGAACCGCCACTGAAATCCTGGATGGTCAAAGCGTAGGCGGCATAACGCTGGATTACACTATTAATGGTGACGGTACAGTGAATATTGTAGGTTTGCAGGATGGCTGGGTTTTCCTTGTTGAAACTACCAACAGCTTCAGCGCTTTGCAGATTGATTCCTTGAATACGACCGGCAACTACAAACTGGGCGTGTTCTCTTATGGCGAGTCAAGTGCCGGCGACCCGGTCGATCTTTCATACAATATCGTCGGAATCGATGGCGATGGAGATACTGTAAGCGGCAGTTTAGCGGCTACTTTATACCCTGCCAGTGCAACGCAGAGCGGAGTCAATGATGGTTCGCCTAACGATACGCTGACCGGTACCATCAATACCGATTATCTGCTGGGTAATCTTGGCGATGATGTACTTAGCGGATTGGGCGGCAATGACGTGCTTGTAGGTGGAGCAGGTACAGACACCCTGATCGGTGGTTCCGGTGTAGACAGGTTCGTTATGACCAATGGTGACGGGCCGGATATCATCACTGACTTTACATTGGGCAACCTGAATCCGGTGAATGGTGCCGTGAGTGCAAATGCCGACATTCTGGATATCAGTGATGTTCTGGCTGGTGCTGAAATAACGGCTGCAGAGTTTGCCTCATCTCCAGGATCGTTTATCACATTTGTTCAGTCAGGTTCTGATACGAATGTGGTGCTGGATCTGGATGGTGTTGCAGGAGGCGCTACACATGTTGTTGCTACGTTGCAAAATACAACAGCAACTAATTTTGATATCAATACTTTAATTGGCAATGGGCAAATTGATTACACTTCATAGATGTAAAGTCTGGTTATAGAAGTTAAATCAGGTTAATTGGCCTTCAAAAAAACAGACGTTTTATAACGTCTGTTTTTTTATGTATCGCAGGCATAATTCAATCAATTAGCCTATTTTTTCAAGATTACATTTGTTTACATTTGAAGTGTCTCTTTTTAGCAACAAGCACATGATTTATTTGTAGAATATTATTAAAATTAATTTGCAATAGATTAATTATGCAATTACATTGTAAATTAGATGTAACTAGACGTATGACCACGTAAAATAAGAAAAGTGAGGTTGAAAATGAATAAGAAGTTGATAATGCTTGCCGTGTCATTAGCGTGTCAAATTGGCTTGATTGGGGTAGCAGGTGCAACTACTTTGGCTGAAGCTGTTAACCAGACTGTCAGGTCAAATCCAGATATCCTGATTGATGCGAATCGCAGATTATCAATTGATCATGCGGTGAAGCAGGCTGAAGGTGGCTATTATCCAAAAATTGATTTCAATCTGGGGTATGGTAACGAGTGGAGTAAGAATATTACAACACGGCCTAGACCTGGGCATGACGATACATTGATCCGTCGTGAATCAGGCCTGACGCTTTCACAACTGATTTATGATGGTTCAGCAACCACCAGTGAAGTTGAACGCCAACAAGCGCGCTTGAGTTCTGCATCACGCAAGGTAATGGGTACTTCCGAGCAGATAGGTCTGAAGGCAGTTGAGGCTTATTTAAACGTGCTGCGTCGCTCAGAGTTACTCAAATTGGCGCAGGCCAACCTTGAAGTTCACGAAAAAACATTTACCCAGATCAAAATCCGTAGCGAAGGCGGTATTGGACGCAAGGCTGACCTGGATCAGGCGCAAGCCAGGCTGTCACTTTCACAAGCCAACGTTGCGGCTGCGGAAGCAAACCTCAGGGAATCAAACATTGCATATAACCGTGTAGTCGGCGTGATGCCTGATACTCTGGTCAAGCCAGATGTGGCAAATGCGCCGGCAAGTGTGGATGAGGCATTAGGCACTTCACTGGAAAGCAATCCTATCCTGCGTTCTGCAATGGCAGACATTGAAGCTGCCCAGGCACAGAACAGGGCTGCAGAGTCTTTATTGAAACCTCGTTTGCACCTTGAACTCGGAACAAGTTTCAATAATGACCTGGATGGTGTTAATTATAAAAACAATGATGCTTATGCCATGCTGCGTATGCGTTACAACTTGTTTAACGGCGGATCTGATGTAGCGAAGATCTCTGAAACTACGGTTCAGATTCAAGAGGCGACAGAAGTGTTTCACCGTACTCAGCGTCAGGTAGAGGAAAGCCTGCGATTGTCATGGAACTCCATGGTGACAGCGCAGGATCGTTTGCCAAAACTGAAAGCAACTGCTGAAGCGGCTGCGAGAACGCGTGATGGTTATGCACAACAGTTCAACCTAGGCCAACGTACTTTGCTCGACTTGCTGGATTCTGAGAATGAGCTATATATCGGACGCTCAAACTATCTGGATGCTCAGTATATTGACTTGTTTTCCCGTTACCGTTTAATGGCTGACATGGGGAAACTTCTTGATACGCTAGGCGTTGCTCCAAGAGATGAGTCTAAAGAAGTTGCTGCAAAATAATTTTACACGAGGTACTGGCAGCGATGGCGCCTAATACTTTAGTTAGTGAGATGCTTATACTTCCAGAGTAACTTTAAAAAAACCGGATTTAAAGCTCCGGTTTTTTTATGTGTGTTATTCGCTTAAGTTTAGAAAATATACTCAAATAGACAATGCCACATTGCATCACATCAAGACCTATTGCACCGTGTCTGCGTCTACTCGTAGTGGTTTTGCTATTAGGTGTGTCGTTTCTGCTGCCGGCAGTGGTTGGCGAGAGTTTCAACATATCGATATCAGATAAGCAGTATGTAGTAATAGAACGTAAATATAAAGAGGCGGGCCGTAAACGCGTAGCTGACTGGGTGCAGCTGGTTTATTCAAGCCAGAGCAAGTCTACGAGCGAAAAACTGGTATTGGTCAATGATTTTTTTAACCAGAATGTGCTTTGGGTTTCTGATTATGATCATTACAGCGTTGAAGATTACTGGTCAACACCGCTTGAAACGATTGCATCAGGCGGTGGTGATTGTGAAGATTTTTCAATTGCCAAATACTTTACATTGATTGCGTTAAATGTGCCGATGGAGAAGTTGACAATTACTTATGTTAAGGCCGATACGATTAACCCGGTAAACCGTTCGCATATGGTGCTGACTTATTATGAAAAGCCTGCAGCGGTACCGTTAGTGCTGGATAATCTTAATCCAGAGATTAAACTTGCCTCTGAACGCAAGGACCTTGCCCCGGTATATACGTTTAACGGCCAGGGTTTGTGGCTGGCCAAAGAGCGAGCTTCAGGCAAGAGCAGGTCAAGCAGTCCAAGCAGCATTGCATTGTGGCGTGACATGACATCGCGTATGGGCAAGGAGTTCGAGTGAAACTTGTAAAGGATTCAAGATGACGTTACTTAAGCAGCTTTTAGCGATGATAGTCCTGCTTTTTACTATGCTGTTTATAGGATCATTTTCACTTAGCATAGAAAATACACGCAGTTATTTAAATAATCAATTGCGCACCATCTCCCAGGATACTGCAACATCGCTTGGCATGTCATTGTCTCCGCACATCAGCGATCAGGATTACGTCATGGTTGAGCGTATGGTCAGCGCCGTTTCTGATAGCGGTTATTATCGCCAGGTACTTATTACCGATGTCGAAGGCAAAACCATTATCAATAAAACACAGCAGGTCAATTTGAATGATGTGCCTGACTGGTTTATTAATATGTTCAAGCTAGATACGCCGCAGGGTGAAGCCCTGATCATGTCAGGCTGGCAGCAGGCCGGTATGGTCAAGGTTCTGGTTAACCCCGGTTATGCCTATATGTCTTTGTGGTCCAGTGCAATACAGACTTTCCTGTGGTTTGCAGGGATGTCGGTACTGGCTGCAATCGTGGGTGTCATCGCATTGCATTACATACTCAATCCTTTACGTATGGTCGAAGCACAGGCGCGTGCAATCTGTGACCGCGAGTATCCGATTCAGACAAGGCTGCCGTGGACCATTGAATTACGCAGCGTGGTTGAAGCCATGAACCGCATGACAAACAAGGTCAGGCAGATGTTTGACGAGCAGTCTGCCTCTATTGAACGCCTGCGTTCAGAAAACTACCTTGATAGCCTGACCAACCTGGCCAACAGGCGCTATTTCGATATGCAGCTTAATCATCTGATCAAAGCAGGTGAACATGGAGCGGTCATTCTTCTTGAGCTGAAAAACTTCAAGGAATACAACAGTAAGCGCGGATTTCATGCCGGTGATGAGCTGCTGCGCAATACAGCAAGTTTTATTAATGCCATCTGCAAGGCACAACCGAATCAGGAGTACTTTGTCGCGCATTTATCCGGTGCAAGTTTTGCAATCGTGATCAGTAATGTGGATGAGCAGGAAGCCAGGGACCTAGGTGACAGAATTGCGCGTTCATTGCCCAGGTTCAGGGAACGAGGACTGGTTGAAACCGATGAAGTCGGTCACGTCGGCATTGCGCTGTTCAGTAATGAAACCTATGGCGAGGTCATGTCAGCTAGCGATCTGGCACTGCGTACTGCGCAGCATGAAGGGCCCAATGCGATGCACCTGGTGGTGCCGTCCAAATCTGTGGCGAGCGTAGTCAATACATCAACACATTGGGGTGAAGTCCTGCGTGAAGCGTTGAAAAATAACCGTTTGTCTTTACTGATGCAGCCCGTTAAGGATGCATCAGCCTCCATATTGCATTACGAAGCGCTGATGCGGCTTACTGATGCTAATGGAGAAATGATTCCGGCCAAGATATATACGCAAATGGCTAACCGGCATGGCCTCGCCATGGATTTTGACAAGGTGATGGTTGCTGAAGTATTTTCAAGGCTGGTGGCTCAACGCTATGGCACTACACCAATTGCCGTTAACATTTTTCCATCCAGCGTTCAGAACCATGTTTTTGTTGATTGGCTCTGTTCAGAGTTGGCTAAGAATCCGGAAGCCGCATCCCGGTTGCTGGTTGAAGTTCCTGAGTATGGTGTACTTGAGAACATAGAAGCACTCAGGGAATTCATCAAGAAACTTGCGACATACGGCACGCGCGTCGGCCTTGATCACTTTGGCCGCGGTTTCTCTTCATTTGCTTATCTGAGTAAGCTCAAGCTGGATTACATCAAGATTGATGGCGGCTATGTGCATGGGATTGTTGATAACAAAGATAATCAGTTCCTGATTGAATCCGTGGCCCAGGTGGCGCACGGGTTGGATATTAAAGTCTATGCAGTGTCTGTAGAAGATGCAGACCAATGGAAATTACTGGTTGATTTACATCTGGATGGAGTGTTAGGGTACGGGGTAGGGCGGCCGGAAGATATTTAGATCATGGCTGCCGTATGAGAAAAGCAATATTTAAAAAAACAATATTTGGTTTCGCACATTTACTTATGAGATTGTTGTTCACAATTGGTTTGTTCTTTCAGGACATGCAATGGCAATAAAAAACATGTCAGTTAGTCCTTTTGCACGATACGCATGGACTTCCATGGGGGTGCTGGTTGCCATCGCAATTTATTTTGTGTCCCACATCCTGCTGGAAAGAAAGATTGACTATGCCAAGGGCATTCGATATCAATCTGTTTTATTGCTCAGTGAGTTTCGCCAGTCGTTGGATGACCAGAGACGAATGGCGTTAACCTATGTCGCAACAGGCAATCCCGCCTACAAGAAACAGTACCAGGGCATTGTGGATATCCGTGAAGGTAAGCAAGTTCGACCAGAGCGGCACAACCAGCCTTACCTGGGTTTTGTGATTAAAGAGAGCATGTCATCACAGCGACCGATAGCATTGCTTGATTTAATCAGTATGGAAGGGTTTTCAGAGCAGGAGTATCGTAAACTTAAAGAAGCTGATTCCAGGTTTGACGAAATCAATGCTGCAGAGCTGCGTGCGATGCAGATGATTGAAGCCGCCGGTTCGGATATTGATGCCAGGCGTGCCAGGGCAACCCAGATTCTGCAGGATGGCAAATATCAGCAGGCCATTGCCAGTATTATCCAGTCTATTAATGATGTCAGTACAACCGTTACTGAACGCAGCATGAATGCTGCAAAATCTGCAGAAACGCTTTCTGTGATTCTTAAGATTCTCGCAGCGTTATTCAGCTTCGCTTTTATATTTACCTGCCGCAAAGCCTACTTGGCCTTAAAGACCCAGCTGGGTGGCTCTGTCGATGAAATCCAGGAACACGTCACCAAATTGAGTACAGGTAATTTGCAGCATACCGTGCCAGTCACTGATGACATGGAAAACAGCGCGCTGGGATGCCTTGCAAAAATGCAGGCTAGCCTGATTGAAAAAAGCCTTGAGCAGAAAAAATCTGAAAAATACGAGTATCTGCGCAATATTATTTTTGAGCAGCTTGCCAGTGACGAGCCGCTGCCCAACATTCTTAAAGTGATCGTACGCGGTATTGAGAAACTGAATCCGGAAATGACCTGCACCGTAATGCTGCTGGATACCGAGAGCAAGTTTTTCAGTAAATGCATTGCATGCAATTTGCCTATTTTCTTCAGAACAGCGATCAGCCGGGTAGAGATCGGCATAGGTGTCGGCTCATGCTCCGCGGCTGTGTTTACCGGCGAGCGCGTTGTTGTGGATGATATCGCTACCCATCCTTATTGGGTCACATTGAAGGATCTTGCGGCACAAGCCAGGTTTGGCGCCTGCAGTTCGCAGCCCATTCGTTCTTCATCCGGAGAGCTTCTGGGCACATTCGCGATCTACCATCATGAAGCCCGTGAACATAACAAGTCTGACCTCAATATTCTTGAGCAATCAGCGCGCCTGGCGGGGATTGCGATTGAGCGCAAAATGATTGAACAGAACCTCCAGATTGCCGCCATTGCTTTTGAATCCCAGGAGGGAATGCTGGTCACTGATGCCAACCGGGTGATACTCCGCGTAAACAGCGCCTTCAGCCAGATTACCGGATATTCTGAAGATGAGATTATAGGAAAGCATCCCGGCATGCTCAGTTCCGGTCGTCATGACATGGATTTTTACGCGAGCATGTGGGAGAGCATCGTCAATACCGGTTCATGGGAAGGTGATGTCTGGAACCGGCGCAAGAATGGCGAGGTTTACCCTGCACACCTTACTTTTACCGCGGTAAAAGGCCGCGATGGCACCATAGTAAATTACGTTGCAACGCTGGTCGATATTACGTCACGCAAGTCAGCTGAAGAAGAGATCCAGCATCTGGCCTATTACGATTCGCTTACCGGTTTGCCAAACAGGCGGCTGCTGATGGACAGGTTAAGCCAGGCGCTCGTTACAAGCGCCAGGGGCAAAGGCGGCGGCGCAATTCTGTTTCTTGACCTTGACCACTTTAAAACGCTCAATGATACGCTTGGCCATGATGTCGGTGATTTGCTATTGAAGCAAGTCTCGGAGCGATTGACTTCCTGCGTGCGTGAAGGTGATACCGTAGCCCGTATCGGCGGCGATGAATTTGTCATCATGCTGGAAGGTTTGAGTGACTCAATATTTGAGGCTGCCAGACAGGCGGAGCTGATCTGCGAAAAGATCCTGAATGCACTCAATCAGGCATATCAGCTTAACTCTTATGAATATCATAGTACAACCAGTATTGGCGCCACCTTGTTCAGCGGGCATGAAATAGAATCAGACGAGCTGCTCAAACAGGCCGATATCGCCATGTATCAGTCCAAAACTGCGGGGCGTAATGCCATACGCTTCTTTGACCCAGTGATGCAGGAAGTCATTAATAACCGTGCGCTGCTTGAACGCGAGCTGCATAAAGCCTTTGATAATAACCAGTTCCAGCTGCACTATCAGCTCCAGGTCAATAATCTTGGGCATGCTTTGGGTGCAGAGGCATTGATTCGCTGGATGCACCCTGAACGCGGCATGGTGCTGCCTTTCCATTTTATTTCGCTAGCAGAAGAAATTGGCCTGATTTTGCCAATCGGTAAATGGGTGATCGAGACTGCGTGTACCCAGCTGAGTGTCTGGCAGCAAAGTAAATTTACCAAAGATATCGTATTGTCGATTAACGTTAGTGCCAAACAGTTCCGCCAGGCTGACTTTGCTGAGCAAATACAGGATGCAGTGAGCCGGCACGGCATTAATCCTGCACTGCTGAAGCTGGAGCTTACCGAGAGCCTGCTGCTTGACGATGTTGAAGAGATCATTGCTACGATGACCACGCTGCGGGAAACCGGTGTGCAGTTCTCTCTTGATGACTTCGGTACTGGTTATTCATCATTGATGTATCTGAAACGCCTGCCATTGAATCAGCTCAAGATTGATCAATCTTTCGTGCGTGACCTGATTACGGACGTGAGTGACCAGGCGATTGTGCATACCATCATTGCGATGGCAAAAAGCCTGAGCCTGGACATTATCGCTGAAGGTGTAGAGACCGAAGAGCAGCTGCAGTTTCTGTTGAACAAAGGTTGCACCTGCTACCAAGGGTATCTGTTTGGCAGGCCGCTGCCAATCCAGCAGTTTGAAGATTTACTGAGAATGCGTGTTTATGAAGCTGAGCAGCTTGCCATAGCTCCGTAATGATATTGTCATCATTATTAATGGAATCGAATTAGTGCCACGCTAATTCGATTCCATGCAGTTAGATTTTCTTTTCCAGTGCATCCCATCGCGTTATTTTGGCTTCTATTTCTGTACTGATCTCGTCCAACCGCGTTTGCAGCGTTTTGATCAACTCGGCATTTGTGTAAGTTTCCGGTTTAACCAGTTCTTCATTAATTTTAAGTTGCTCGGCCTCGAGTTTTTCAATGGCAAGCGGGAGTTCTTCCAGCTCTTTTTGCTCTTTAAAGCTAAGTTTGGATGGGGCCGGTTTTGATGTAGTTTCGTTTGCACTTGCAGATGCAGCCGTTTGCTTGGCTTTGGCCTGCTGGGCGTTGTTAATAGCCTTTTCATCTTCCATGCGTTTTTGCGTGTAACGCTGCCAGTCATCATAGCCGCCGCCAAACTCGGTGAGTTTGCCGTTACCTTCAAACGCAATGACTTGGGTCACAGTGTTTTCGAGGAAAGCACGGTCATGGCTGACTAAAAATAACGTGCCGTTAAAGTCCTGCAGCAGGTTTTCCAGCAGTTCAAGGGTATCAATATCCAGGTCGTTGGTGGGTTCATCCAGCACCAGAATATTGGCTGGCCTTGCGAACAGGCGCGCCAGCAGCAAGCGGTTGCGCTCGCCGCCGGAAAGTGACTTGACCGGTGAGCGTGAACGCTGCGGTGGGAATAAAAAGTCTTCCAGATAGCTGATGACATGTTTGCGTTCGTTGCCGATTTCTACAAAGTCGGAACCCGGGCTGATGGTGTCAGCCAGCGTGGCTTCTTCATTGAGCTGTTCGCGCATCTGGTCAAAGTAAGCAACACTTTGCTTACTGCCGCGCTCAATATGGCCGCTGTCCGCTTCTATTTCACCTAGAATCAGTTTGAGCAGGGTAGTTTTACCGATACCGTTAGGGCCAAGCAAGCCGATTTTGTCGCCACGTAAAATACGGGCGCTGAAGTTTTTAATCAATGTTTTATCGCCGTATGATTTGCTCACATTTTCCAGTTCGGCAATCAGTTTTCCGCTGCGCTCACCTGCATCTACATTGAGTTTAACGTTACCCTGGCGCTCGCGGCGCGCTGCTCGCTCCAGGCGTAGGGCTTCCAGGCGGCGTACACGGCCTTCGTTACGTGTGCGGCGTGCTTTGATGCCTTGGCGTATCCACACTTCTTCCTGTGCCAGGAACTTATCAAACTTTGCGGCATGGGTTTCTTCAACCGCTAACAGTTCTTCTTTTTTAGCCTGGTATTGCGTGAAGTTGCCTGTAAAGTCTGTCAGTTTTCCGCGATCGAGTTCAGTGATACGTGTTGCGAGCCGGTCCAGAAAGCGCCGGTCATGGGTAATAAACAATACGCTGCCGTTAAAGCCCAGCAGCAAGTCTTCCAGCCATTCGATTGCGCTCAGGTCCAGATGGTTGGTCGGCTCATCCAACAGCAATACTTCAGGCTCTGCCACCAATGCGCGACCTAATGCCACGCGCTTGCGCCAGCCGCCGGATAAAGTGCTGATGAGCGCATCGGCATTCAGGTTAAGGCGGCTTAATACGGCCTCAACGCGTGATTGTGCTGCCCAGCCATTATGCGCATCAAGGTCGTGCTGCAAGGCTTGCATACGTATCATAAGGGCGTCGATATCTGCATCTGGCATGCCCATATCGTGCGTGACCTGGTGATAATCTACAATGGTTTGCTGCAGGCTGCCAAGGCCTTCAGCCACGGCTTCAAATACGGTATGTGCTGCGTCCAGCTCCGGTTCTTGCGGAACGTAGACAACGCGTGCGCCGGGATCTCGCCACACGGTACCGTCATCCAGCTTAGAGGTGCCCGCAATCACTTTGAGCAGGCTGGATTTTCCGGCACCGTTACGGCCGATCAGGCCGACACGTTCGCCGGCATCCAGTTGAAATGATGCATGGTCGAGCAGTGCGTGGTGACCGTATGCAAGTGAAGCGTTATCCAGGGTGATGTAAGGCATGTGTAACTTTCAAATATTTTTGTATGGCATTTTGGTGTTTGCCGGACTAAAGTGTTTTTAAAACGCTAGTTCTTGCCTAGCATGGCTCTGATATTCGCCATTTTGGATTTACCGAAATCTTTACTGGCTTCCGGGTCTTTATTAAACGGGTTGCCAAAGTGGCGTACGTCATCTTTGGGAATTTCTGCAATAAAACGGCTAGGTTCGCACATTTCCATTTCACCTGCACGTTTACGTTTTTTGCACCACGAGATGTTCAGCGATTTCTGCGCACGCGTGATGCCGACATACATCAGACGGCGTTCTTCTTCGACCTTGCCATTATCAACGCTTTCGCGGTGCGGCAATATGCCTTCTTCGCAGCCGATCAGGAATACATGGCCGAATTCCAGGCCTTTGGATGCATGCAGCGTAGATAATTTTACAGCATCCGGCTCGCCATTTTCCCTGCCTTCCAGCATGCTCATCAGTGTGACCATCTGCGTCAGCTCCAGCAGGTTCTTGCCGTCGGTTTCATTGCCATATTCGGTACTTGGTTCACCTTTCTTAGTGAGCCAGCCGATAAAATCCAGTACGTTAGTCCATTTAACCTCGGCTGCACGCTGTTCTTCACTGTCGTACAGGAATGCCTCGTATTGTATCGCCGCCAGTAGGTCGTTCAATACTTCGCCTGCCGGGTCGCGCACGGCCCTATCCTGCAGCTTATTGATGTATTGGCAGAAATTCAGCAGGTCTTCCAGCTGTTTGTTGCCGATTTCACTCTGAAAGCCGCCTTCAAATGCAGCGGCAAACAGCGATATCTTATGTGCGCTGGCATATTCGCCCAGGCGTTCCAGCGTGGTATTACCGATGCCTTTTTTAGGTGTGGTCGCAGCGCGGATAAATGCAGGGTCATCGTCTTCATTTGCTATTAAGCGCAAGTAACTGATCAAATCCTTGATTTCTGCTTTATCAAAGAACGATTGTCCGCCCGAGACGGTATAAGGGATTTTCTGGTTGCGTAAATGCTGCTCAAGAATACGCGCCTGATGGTTGCCGCGATAGAGGATGGCATAGTCTTTGTAATAGGTGCGATTTTCAAACTTATGCGCCTGCAGTTTCATCACAACGCTTTCTGCTTCGTGTTCTTCGCTCATGGCTGCAGTAATCTGGATCATGTCACCGGTGCCGTGTTCACTCCACAGCTTTTTCTCGAACAGTTTCGGGTTGTTGCTGATCACCTGATTGGCAGCACGCAGGATACGTACGGTAGAGCGGTAGTTTTGTTCGAGCTTGATGACTTTGAGCTTGCTGAAGTCGGTAGTGAGCTGACGCAGGTTCTCAACATCGGCACCGCGCCAGCCATAAATGGCCTGGTCATCATCGCCTACAGCGGTAAACTGGCCGCGCACGCCGGTGAGCATTTTTACGAGTTTGTACTGGCAGGCATTGGTATCCTGGTATTCATCAATCAACAGGTATTGCAGTTTGCGCTGCCACTTGTTCAGTGCCTCTTCGTGCTGTTCGAATAATTCAACCGGCAGTTTGATCAAGTCATCGAAATCTACCGCTTGATAGGCTTTAAGTGTTTGCTGGTAGATTTGATACACTTTGGCTGCGGCGACAGTCATATCTTCATCAGCTTGCGCTTTGGCCTGATCAGGATTGATGAAAGCGTTTTTCCAGCTCGAGATCTGCCACTGCGTCTTGCGCAGTAACTGCTTATCAGTAGTTGCCAGTACATCAGCCAGTATTTTGAAGCTATCGGATGAGTCCAGTATTGAGAACTGCGGCTTGTAACCGAGCAGGGCAGCCTCGGCACGCAGCATCTGCAAGCCCAGCGAGTGGAATGTGGCAATCGTCAGGCCCTTGATGTTTGTCCCCTGCATCAGTTTGCCTACACGTTCCTGCATCTCCAGCGCGGCTTTGTTGGTAAATGTAATCGCGGCAATTTCTTTAGGGCTGTAACCGGCTTCATTAATCAGGTAACTGATTTTCTGCGTGATTACACGGGTTTTGCCACTACCGGCGCCGGCTAACACTAATAGCGGGCCATCAAGATATTTCACTGCCTCGCGCTGAGGCGTATTCATTGAATTCAGCATTACGGGGTCTTACAGAGAGGTGTCGACTGCGCCGTCAGTATCTGTGCTGCTTTCTGACGTATCCGGTTGTTCTGGTAGCGTTTTTGCCATCATTTCAGCCCTGGAGGCTGGGGATTCCAAGCTGACGCGGCCGATCGCGCCGCTGCGGTAATCGGTGAGGAAAGCAACAGCCGTTTTTTCCATGTCCCACAGGCCGTCATGGCGTTTATAAGAACGGCGTTTTGCAATTGCTTCCAGCAGGTCAACGCCATCCATCCTGGTCACATCCAGTTTCATCGCATCGAGCTTATAGCGAGCGTTGAGCAAGGCAGGGTAGCTCTTGAGCAGGTTATTGGCTAAAAATGTTGCTACATCTTCATCAATGACTGCATTACGGCCAATAGCATGGCTGGCAGCTAGCATGTAACCATCTGATTCGTAAGCAATTCTTGGCCACATCATGCCTGGTGTGTCGGTGATGCTCATGGTGTCGTCAATATCAAAACGCTGCTGGCTTTTGGTGACAGCAGGTTCATCACCTACTTTTGCCACGCGTCGGTTGAGCAGGGCATTCATGAGCGTTGATTTGCCAACGTTGGGAATGCCCATAATCAGCATACGTAGCGGTTTTAAATGTGAGCCGCGGTGCGGCGCAATTTTGCGGCAGATTGCAGGAATTTTCTTTGCGTCACCGGGTTTTTTACAAGAAAGCGCCACGGCTTTGGTATTGGGCTGGGCATTGAAATAATTAAGCCATGCCTGGGTGATGGCTGGGTCGGCAAGATCTGCCTTGTTTAATATCTTGAGCTGCGGGCGCTGACGGAACAGGCGCATTTCATCAATCATCGGGTTATGGCTGGCAGCGGGCACGCGCGCATCCAGCACCTCAATCACCATGTCGGTAAACTCCATGGTTTCTTCGGCTTTCTTGCGTGCTTGGGTCATATGACCCGGATACCATTGAATCGCCATTTATTTCATTTCCTCATCAATTCTGACTTTGTTGCCTGCGCCTGGTTGTGCTATACGCACTGCCTTCGGCTTGTCGCCTCGCCATCTCTTGATGATGAAACGAAATTCAGGTTGCTACTAAAGGCGTATTTTAGCATTTAGCGCCCCGATTCAAATTTTTATCTGCGTTAACCAGTGATAATCAGCGGCCAAATTGTTTTTGATTTAAAATGCGCCTATGACACTTATCCCAGAAATAAAACCCAACCAATCCATAGAGCTGCTTAAAGAACTGCATATCCTGACGCGCGACGGTAAGCTGAATCAGGATAGCCGCCGTAAGCTAAAGCAGGTCTATCACCTGGTCAATTTTATTGAGCCATTGTTTAATGATGTATTGGCAGGCAATTCTGACCCTGTATTGGTTGATCATGGGGCGGGGAAGTCATACCTCGGTTTTATTCTATATGACTTGCTGCTTAAGCAATTGGATGCAGGCCAGGTCATCGGCATTGAAACACGTGCGGAACTGGTAGAGCGATCAAGAGTATTGGCTGCCCGGCTTGGGTTTGGCCGCATGCATTTTGAACACCTGACCGTAGAGGAATCGATCTCTTCGCCGGTGATTCCTGAGCGTGTAGATATTGTGACTGCATTGCATGCATGTAATACCGCGACCGATGATGCCATTCAGTTCGGTTTAAAAAAGCATGCCAGGTATATGGTATTGGTGCCATGCTGCCAGGCTGAGGTGGCTGAGGTTTTAAGAAAACGCAAAAATGAAAGTTTTGGAAAAACACCATTGAGTGAAATTTGGCGTCATCCTATCCATACCCGTGAATTCGGGAGCCAGATTACTAATGTATTGCGGTGCCTGCAGCTGGAAAGCGCCGGTTACAGCTTGACCGTGACGGAACTGGTTGGCTGGGAACATTCAATGAAAAACGAATTGATCATTGCCAAATATACAGGTCAGCCTCGTAAAAATGCCCAGGATAGATTGGATGCGATTCTTGATGAATTGAATCTGGAAGAGCTGCAGCATCGTTTCTGTGCGTAGCTATTTAACTTCTTGAATTTTTATTTACACGCACCCGGCCGTTTTTTCTGACAGCATCATAAAAATGTACCCGGTTGCGTCCGGCATTTTTTGCCTGGTACATTGCATCATCAGCATGCCTCAGAATGTCGTTGATATAATCTTTTTCATCAATAAATAACGTTGCGCCTATGCTTGCCGTACAGTGGTGTTCGACTATGATCTCTGCACTGTCTTTGTCTTTCAGCTTTAAAACATAAGCCTTGGCCAGTTCGCTGCGGATCTTTTCGGTCAGCATTTCAGTTTCGTGTTTTGCTGTAGCGTTATCGGTACTCAGCTGGGCAAGCACTATCACAAATTCATCGCCACCCATGCGGGCGACGGTGTCAGTTTCCCGCACACAGCGCCTGAGCCGGTTTGCCGCTTCAACAAGTAGCAGGTCTCCTGCTTCGTGGCCGTGCGTGTCGTTAAGCGGCTTGAATTTGTCTAAATCAAGGAAAACCAGTGCGCCGTATTTACGGGTACGTTTGCTCGCAGACATCACCTGGCTTAAACGGTCAAGCAGCAGGCGGCGGTTGGGCAGTTTGGTGAGCGGGTCATAAAGCGCCTGCTTGCGTATGAGTTCTTCCATTTGCTTACGTTCGGTGATGTCGGTGTGAGTGCCGATTGCACGTAAAGGCTTGCCATGTTCATCACGACTGACGACGAGGCCGCGATCCAGTATCCATTTGTAGCTGCCATCTTTACACAGCAGGCGCTGTTCGTTAATGTAGGCTGGTGTTTTGCCATCCAGATGATCACGTACGCATGCCATCGTTTTTGCCAGGTCTTCAGGGTGAACGATTTTTTCCCATTCACTCAGGCTATTGCTGATATCACCCTCGTTGTAGCCCAGCATTTTTTTCCATGATTTTGAAAAATATACTTGATTGCTAGATATATCCCAATCCCATAAGCCGTCACCGGTACCTTCGATTGCGAATTTCCACCTGAACTCACTTTCTTCAAGCGCATGCTCACGATCGCGCAGTGCGGTCAGCAGGTGATTGAATGCTTTAATCAGGTCGCGGATCTCACCGTGGCCGGTTTCAGGCAGCAGTACATTGTGTGTTTCCAGTTTGGCTAAAATAGCCAGTTTTTTGATGGTTGCAAATATCGGAGATAGCTCCTGCCATAACAGCCACCAAATGATAGTACCTAGCACCAGCGTGAAAACAGAAGCGCTTATCAATATGAGTGACCGCATTTTTTTGATAGGAGCAAAGGCCTCGGCTGTTGGAATGGAGGCAACCATTACCCAGTCGGCAACGGGAATCCGCTTGGCAGAAGACAAGACCTCGACCCCATATGCATTGATGGAAATCCCACTTTCCTCAAAGCCTTGCAGATGGCGGTCAATCAGCCGGTTAGTGCCCAGCGGTAACTGAAGCTGCAACACCCGGCGTTTATCCGTACTGGTGATGATGGTTCTTGTTTTTTGATCCTCCAGCAGGAAGTAACTAGTTTTTCCATAGTGGCTGTTTGCAATTTTATCCAGAAAGTTTGGCTTTGTGAGGTCAATGCCGCCAGCCAGGGCGCCGATGACTTGACCCTGGGGGTTTCGAATCGGTACCGCAATGCCGAACGCAAGGTTTTTTATTACTTTGCCGAACAATATCTCGCTGATGGTTGGCTGACCTTTGTCCAGCGTGGTGGCGATAAAGGCTCTATCCCTGTAATTAACGCCGATGCGTTTGAACTGGCTGGGGGTAGATGCAATTACGTTGCCATCAAAATTGATAACGGTGGCACCTGCGTTGTAATCCCTTTTGATAATAAAACGGTCATCTAAAAAGGATTGCAGCTGAGCCTGGTCGGTAAGTCCGAGCTGGCCTATTCTTTCTGCAAGACTTTCTAGTGTGTGCTGTCTGTCCGTCAGATCATTGTTAATCTGGTTTGCCAGCAAGGCTGTCGTGGAAAGCTGCTGCTGCCCGATCTGTTCAGCGAGGTCGCTTTGGAGTTTCTGGGTGGTGTAATATGAAAGCACCCATACGCCAATAATAAAAACAGCAAGTGTAAACGCGGTTACCCTTGTTTTTATTGAGCTGATTTTGAAAAAGTTGATGGTCATTTTTAATTTTAGACATGAACATGAGTTAATGTTCATATCTATAACAATATGCCAATAAGTGAAATGTTCCTATCATTTTTTCATATAGTCAAGGCGCGGTTTGCCTGGGTTAAAGCTGGATTGGTAGAGCCAGATAAGCCGCAGTTCAAGTGTTTGAATGCAAAGTGAAGGAAAGTACCCAGATTTCATAAAATGGCCGGGCTATAGAAACCTGTCCAGCAGCTTCCTGGAATGCCTATCCAGCTGATCTATGCTGTTGATCGTGAAATTAACGCCATTTTTATCGGTAATAAGCAGCCTGTTGTTTTTAAGCCGCCATATCTGGTCTTCAGCTTTAAGTGTCAGCTGGGTATTGCCTTTGTCGGTCTCCACGTCCCAGATGCTGGGTGTGGCAAAACTCGATACCTGCACGATGCGCAGGATTACCGGCATGAACTCGCGCTGGGCAAGCACGGTGCTGATAAGCCCTTTCATTTGAGCCGGTATTGCTGCCAGGTCAGGAATCCACGCAAGTTCGTGACCTTCCTTGCTGATAATGGAAAGCCCCTGGTCAGGCGCGGAGATTGGAAACGCGCGCACTGGATTGACATCTTCAGAAATCACGCCATCGCCAGAGGTGAATTGCAGCTGGCCTGCGCTGTTGCGTGCCAGTCGGAAGTCTATATCGGATTTGATCGTATTCATGGGTTGTGTACTTGTTTGTTTGCGACAGCATCATTGTTGACCAGGTCATCCAGGTCGGTATCTACATTGCGTGCCTGGGCTTGGTAAAGCCGGTAGTAAGCACCTTCGCTTGCCATCAGTTCGTCGTGGCTGCCTACCTCAACAATCTGGCCCCGATCCATCACGACCAGTCGATTGGCTTTATGCAGGGTAGACAGGCGGTGCGCGATGGCGATCGTGGTGCGTCCGTGTACCAGGTTATCCAGGGCTTTCTGGATTTCTTTCTCGGTTTCGGTATCAACTGAAGCGGTTGCCTCATCGAGTATCAGGATGCGCGGGTCAATGAGCAGTGCGCGCGCAATCGAGATGCGCTGACGCTCGCCGCCGGAAAGGCCGTGTCCGCGTTCGCCAACCAGGGAATCATAGCCGTGCGGCAGGCGCAGTATAAACTCATGTGCATGCGCGGCACGTGCCGCTTCGATGATTTCTGCGCGAGTGGCATCAGGTTTGCCGTAAGCGATGTTTTCCGCAATACTGCCAAAGAACAGGAATGGCTCCTGCAGCACCAGGCCAATGTTGCGTCTGTATTCCGATATCGGCAAAGAGCGGATATTGACACCGTCCAGGCTGATGGAACCAGCACTTACATCGTAAAAGCGGCACATCAGGTTCACCAGAGTACTCTTGCCTGACCCACTGTGGCCGACAAGGCCAATCATTTCCCCCGGTTCAATCGTCAGGTTTAGATCCTTGATCACAGCGCGATTGCCGTAACGGAAGCCTGCGGAACGGATTTCAATTTTTCCGGAGACTTTATCCAGATGAACCGGATTGCTTGGTTCCGGCACGCTGGAAACATGGTCGAGAATATCGAAAATGCGTTTTGCGCCGGAAGCAGCCTTTTGTGTGACGGAAACGATGCGGCTCATCGAGTCAAGGCGGGTATAGAAACGGCTGATGTAGGCCAGGAATGCAGTTAGGATACCTACGCTGATTTCATCTTTGGAGATTTGCCAGATACCGAACGCCCATACCAGAAGCAGCCCGATCTCGGTGAGCAAGGTGACGCTGGGGGAAAATAATGACCATATCTTGTTGATGCGGTCATTAACGGCCAGATTGTGCTGGTTGGCTTCGCGGAAGCGTGCCGATTCGCGCGCTTCCTGCGCAAAGGCTTTCACTACGCGTATGCCGGGTATCGTATCGGCTAGCACATTACTGACTTCAGACCATACGCGGTCTATCTTTTCAAAACCGGTGCGTAGTTTATCGCGCACAATGTGAATCATCCATGCGATAAAAGGCAGCGGCAGTAAAGTGACCAAGGCCAGCTCCGGGTTGATGGATACCAGGATTGCCGCTGTCATGATGATCATGAGTACATCGGTTGCGAAGTCCAGCAGATGCAATGACAGAAAAACGCAGATGCGGTCTGATTCCGAACCGATGCGTGCCATAAGGTCGCCAGTGCGTTTGCCGCCGAAGTACTCAAGCGAGAGTTTTAGTAAATGGTCGTAGGTGATGGTGCGCAGGTCGGCACCAATGCGCTCGCTGACTAGGGCCAGTATGTAGGTTTTTGACCAGCCCAGGCTCCAGGCCAGAAGGGCGGAACCTAATAGCCCGCCTAGCAGGAGCCCAACTAAGCCAGTATCTATAGGTACGCCATTCTGGTATGGAATCAGCACTTTATCCATCAGTGGAATGGTTAAATAAGGCGGCACCAGTGTTGCGGCGGTAGATGCGAGCATCAGCAGGAAGCCTGCCAGTAGCTGCCACTGGTATGGTTTGGCAAAGCGCCATAAGCGAAATAGCGTCCACGTGGATGGCGGAGTGTCGATTTCGCTACTGCATTGCGGGCATTCATCCTGCTCGGCAGTAAGCGGATACCTGCATTTCGGGCAAGGTTCGGTAGCTTCGATGGGGACGGGCTTGCCGCTTACATAGCTGGTGCATTGCTGCTCAAACTGCTTGATGAAGCGTGTTGATGACGTGTCACTGGTTAGCGTGTAACGCCAGCCGTCCAGCCGTAAATCCTGGTCAAATAATTCAATGCTGAATATGCCGGCATGATCATGCCGGCATAGTTTTAATCCGGTGCGATAAACATATTCACGCAGCAGGGCATTCTGCATGCCTGCATCAATTTTTGCCGGGCCAAAATATACTAATCGCCGGTTGGTAATAACCAATAAATGTTCTGTAAAATGTAGCTGTTCATCAAGATTAATCTCTAGCCAGGCCTGTAGCTCCTCTGCATCATCAAGATGTGATTGAACTGTTGGTTGCCAGAAATTCGGTAGCAGTCTACTGGATGGGTTTGGGGGTAATATTTTGCTGTTCACAGTCGTCGAGTTTACTACATTCAGCATGCCTTACAAAATAGATAAAGAAATTGCTAGCTGTAAGTATGGTGTAAGTTTGGTGTAGTAAGCTGGCAAACTTTATTTTGATTTTTTTTCATCTGGAAAGATTGATGAAGTTCTTAAAGATTTTAGCACTACGCGGACCGAATATCTGGACATATCGCCCTGTGCTGGAGGTATGGCTCGACATAGGTCCTTTGGAGGACTCACCTTCAAATCTGATTCCCGGTTTTTACGAAAGACTCACGGCCTGGCTGCCGACACTGGCGGAACACCGCTGCGGCATCGGTGAGCCTGGCGGATTTCTGCAGCGCCTGCGTGAAGGTACATGGCCGGGGCATATCCTTGAACACGTGACACTTGAATTGCAAACGCTGGCAGGCATGCAGGGCGGTTTTGGCAAAGCACGCAGCACACCTGTGCGCGGCGTGTACAAGGTTGCGGTGCGTTCGCGTAACGAAAAAGTCAGCATTGCGGCGCTGCATGCAGGCCGTGACCTCGTAATGGCCGCAATAGAAGACAAGCCTTTTGATGTGAAAGCCGCTGTCAGCCATTTGCGCGAACTGGTTGATTCACACTGTTTAGGGCCAAGTACAGCCTGTATTGTTGATGCTGCTACTGAGCGCAAGATTCCATCCATTCGTTTAACTGACGGTAACCTTGTACAGCTCGGCTACGGCGCACGCCAGCATCGGGTATGGACTGCGGAAACGGATCGTACCAGCGCGATTGCAGAAGGCATATCACGCAACAAAGACTTAACCAAGCAACTGCTTACCAGTTGCGGTGTTCCTGTGCCGGAAGGCCGCATTGTAGAAAGCCCGGAAGATGCCTGGGATGCAGCTGAAGATATCGGTGTACCTGTGGTTGTTAAACCAACGGACGCTAATCATGCACGTGGTGTTTCTACCGAGTTGATGACACGCGCAGAAGTTGAGGCAGCCTATCATCTGGCGGATGCAGAAGGCAGCGAGGTGCTGGTTGAGCGTTTTGTGCGTGGCAACGAGCATCGCTTGCTGGTGGTTGGAGGCAAGCTTGCGGCCGCAGCGCGAGGAGAGACGGTTTCTGTGCTTGGTGATGGCGCTGCCACTATCCGTGAGCTGATTGACCGGCAGATCAACTCGGATCCGAGGCGCGGCGAGGAAGAAGAGTTTCCGCTCGATGTGCTGCTGGTGGATAAAAACCCGGCTGTAAAATTTGAAATTGAACGGCAGGGTTATACCGCCGATGCGGTTTTACCAAAAGACGTTTCAATTATCGTTCAGCGTAACGGTAATGTAGCGTTTGATGTGACGGATATCGTTCACCCTGAAGTCGCCGCTGCCGTTTCGCTTGCGGCACGAATCGTCGGGCTCGATATCGCGGGAGTTGATCTGGTCGCCGAGGATATTTCCAAGCCGCTGGACGTGCAGGGTGCGGCGATTGTTGAAGTGAATGCCGGACCGGGCCTGCTGATGCACCTGAAACCGGCAGAAGGCCAGCCACGCCCGGTAGGCAAAGCGATTGTGGATAGCTTATTCGAAGCGCATGAAACCGGCCGTACCCCTTTGGTCGGTATTTCAGGCAGCAGCGGTAAAACCCGGGTTGCAAAAATCCTGGCGAAATTCATTCAATTAAGCGGCAGCCATGTCGGCCTAGCTTGCAGTGATGGCCTGTTCTCCGGCCAGCGCCAGATCGAGAAGGGCAATTGCGCTACCTGGACAGCTGCCCAGAAGCTATTGATGAACCCTAAAGTTGAAACAGCCGTGATAGAAAACAGCTTTTCGACAATCCTGGCAGAAGGGCTTGGCTATGACCGCTGCCAGGTCGGCATTATTACGAATATCCAGCCTGAGAAACATTTCGGCGAATTTTATATTGAAAATGCCGACCAGGTTTATAACGTGCTGCGTACCCAGGTTGATGTCGTGCTTGGCAATGGTGCGGCCGTGCTGAATGCTGCTGACCCGCTGGCCGCAAAAATGGCTGAATTGTGCGATGGGGAAGTGATATTTTTCGCTAAAAATTCCGAACTGCCCGTTATCAAAGACCACCTGAAGCAAGGCGGACGCGCTGTGCTGCAAAAAGGCGGTGGACTGGTTCTGACATCGTCCGTATGTAAAATCCTGCTCACGAATCCGGCTGCCAGACCTGTTGCGGCGAACAATGTGGAGCCTTTGCTCGCAGCCGTTGCCGCAGCTTGGGCGCTTGGTATTTCTCCTGATTTGATAAGTGCCGGGGTTAAAACATTTAGTCTGGAACAAACCGACGTATAAAAGTGACGGCACTTCACTCATTGCCTGCATTTATAAATACGCGGTAAAACTTAATACAAGGAAATTTGTTTAATGGATGTATCACGCATACGTGCGCTACGTGGCCCTAATCTGTGGAGTCGTCACACCTCAATCGAGGCTGTGGTGTCCTGCACCGATCAAGAGTGCAAAATTGATAGTATTGATGGTTTTGAAGCAAGATTGCGGGAGCGGTTTCCTGAAATCGGTTTGCTGCAGCTGATGGGGCATTCTGGCCCAGTGGCGATGGCGCATGTGCTTGAAGTAGCCTCGCTCGCGCTGCAGGCACAGTCTGGCTGCCCGGTGACTTTCAGCCGCACCGCTACGACACCTGAATCCAACGTGTTTCAGGTCGTGATCGAGTATAGCGAAGAAGCCGTTGGCCGCCGTGCATTGGAGCTGGCGGAGCAATTGTGCCAGGCCGCAGTAGATGATAAGCCTTTCGACCTTGCAGCAGTCATTGCAGAGCTTAAAGACCTGGATGAAGATGTACGCCTTGGCCCCAGCACCGGTGCAATTGTGGATGCAGCAGTTGCAAGAGGTATTCCATACCGTCGATTAACCGAAGGCAGTCTGGTTCAGTTTGGCTGGGGCAGCCGTCAGCGGCGAATCCAGGCAGCAGAAACCGATTGCAGTAGTGCGATTGCGGAAGCCATTGCCCAGGATAAGGAACTGACTAAGAAATTGCTGGATGCCGCCGGGGTTCCTGTGCCTGTCGGGCGTGAAGTCGCAGATATCGAAGATGCCTGGCGTGCAATGGTGGAAATTGCCGCTCCGGTGGTGGTTAAACCTAAAGACGGTAATCAGGGCAAGGGGGTTACCGTAAATATCAGTACCCGTGAGCAGCTCAATGCAGCTTATGCCGCTGCCAGCGCTATCAGTGAAGAAGTGCTGGTTGAAAAATACATTCCGGGCAGTGATTTCCGCTTGCTGGTAGTCGGCAACCAATTGGTTGCCGCTGCAAGACGTGAACCGCCGCTGGTGATCGGTGATGGCAGCAGCAGTGTCCAGGCGCTGGTAGATTTGGTTAACAGTGACCCGCGTCGCGGTTCCGGGCACGCAACTTCGCTGACCAAGATCCGTATTGATGATATTGCCATCTCATGTCTTGCAGAGCAGAACCTGATGCTGGATTCGGTGCCTAGCAAAGGTGCGCGTGTCATATTGCGTAATAACGCCAATTTAAGTACCGGCGGAACGGCTACGGATGTCACCGATGATGTTCATCCTGATCTGGCCGCCAGCGCGGTTGCTGCAGCGCAAATGGTGGGGTTGGATATCTGCGGTATTGATGCCGTGTGTGACAGTGTCATCTATCCGCTGGAAGAGCAGGGCGGCGGCATTGTCGAAGCGAACGCCGCGCCGGGTCTGCGCATGCACCTGCAGCCTTCTTTCGGTAAAGGCAGGCCTGTAGGCGAGGCGATTGTTTCATCCATGTTTGCATCGGGGGATAACGGTCGCATTCCGCTCGTGACGGTTGCCGGTACCAACGGCAAGACGACTACAGTGCGTTTGACTGCGCACATTCTGGGATGCCAGGGTTTAAGGGTTGGCATGACTAACTCCGATGGCGTTTATATTCAGGGCAAGCGCATCGATACCGGTGATTGCAGCGGGCCTAAGAGTGCGCGCAACGTACTGATGCACCCTGATGTAGATGCGGCAGTATTCGAGACAGCCCGCGGCGGTGTTCTGCGTGAGGGATTGGCATTTGATCGCTGCAATGTTGCAGTTGTGACCAATATCGGCGTTGGAGATCACCTTGGCTTAAGCTTTATTACAACGGTGGAAGACCTGGCTGTAGTGAAACGCGTAGTGGTGCAGAATGTTGCGCCTGACGGTATGGCAGTGTTGAATGCTGCCGACCCGATGACCGTAGCGATGGCCGCTGCCTGCCCGGGAGCGGTGACATTCTTTGCTTATGACCGCGAACATCCTGTCATGGCAACGCATCGTGCGCAGGGGCACCGTGTCGTATATGTGGAAAATAACCAGATTGTAGCGGCGCAGAATCAGGACGAACAGCGTTTTGACCTGACATCAATCCCCATTACCAGAAACGGTGTTATCGGTTTTCAGGTTGAAAATGCCATGGCCGCCATTGCCGCTGCCTGGGCTTTGGATGTTGACTGGAAAACGATACAAACCGGGGTCAGCACCTTTGTAAATGATGCCGCTACTGCACCGGGCAGGTTTAATGTATTTGAGTATCGTGGTGCCAATGTCATTGCGGATTACGGTCATAACCCCGATGCCATACTTGCCTTGGTATCGGCCGTAGAGAATATTCCTGCAAAAAGGCGGATTGTAGTGATTAGCGGCGCCGGCGACAGGCGCGATGTCGATATCATGCGTCAGTCAGAGATTGTCGGTGATGCCTTTGATGAGGTTATCCTGTATCAGGATAAATGCCAGCGCGGCCGTGCCGATGGTGAAGTATTGCAGCTTTTGCAAAAAGGTTTGTTAAATGCCAGGCGCGCCACAAAAGTTGACGAGATCCGCGGTGAGTTCTTAGCCATTGATACCGCGCTTTCCTGTCTGCAGGCAGGAGATTTGTGCCTGATACTGATTGACCAGGTGGATGAAGCCCTAGCGCATATTGCGCAGCGAGTTGAAGAAGGCTGAATTTACTGACTCAGTGATCTTCTGGCGGGGAATCAGGCGGGCAATTGAAAAAAGTCAGCCGTTCGGGCAGTACACGAACGAGCGAGCTTCGATGATTATAATCAGTTGAATTGTCACCTAGTGCGTTTTTTGGTGCTTTATAAGTCTTTAATTTATATTTGGATATGCATTATTCACCAATAGAAAACATGGCATCTAAGTCATGTTTTGAGTAAGTTTTGTATGCCAGTAATGTGTCTGTTTTTTCAATACTATCTATCTTTAACAAGTGGTTTGTTACAAGCACTGAAAGGTCATCGATATTCTGTACACGTACTATGGCAATCAAATCATATCGACCGCTGACAGAAAAAACCTCTGATATTTCAGCCATGCCATTCAATAGTTCAGCTGTTTCATTGATTTTGTGTCTTTCGATATTCATTAAGATAATGGCTGAGATCATAATTTGCATGCACTCCTTTGTCTGTTAATATTTTTGCTGGGTAGGGAATTGAGAAGGTGTTACTGAATTCTGGCACATGTCAGTCATTTTTGATGTGTAAGAACTGCATCAGTACAAAAAGCCATGACCTGTCATCCTAACTGACCGTAGTCGCCATGTTGGCCCGAGCCGTATGCAGCTTTCTGTAGCTGTCGATCAAGCGGTGGTGCCTGTCGAGGCCTTCCAGTTTTGTACTGGTCGGCGTCAAGCCGAAAAAGCGCACGCTGCCATCCACTGAGCCCATTACGGCATCCATTCTGGCATCGCCAAACATGCGCCGGAAATTGACCTCGTAGTCGTCGAGTTCAAGGTCGTCATCCAGTAGCACTTCTAGCACCACATTCAATGTCTGGTAAAACAACCCGCGCTCGACCGTATTGTCGTTATACTGCAGGAAGGCACCTATCAGTTCATGCGCTTCATCAAATTGCTGCAAGGCGAGATGAATCAGCAATTTTAATTCCAGAACCGTCAACTGGCCCCAATCCGTATTCTCGTCAAATTGGATGCCGATCAAGGTGGCGATGTCGCCGTAATCATCCAGCTCATTATTCTCTAAACGTTCAAGCAGTGCTTCCAGGTCGGCATCATCCAGGCGATGCAGGTTCAAAATATCCGCGCGGAACAGCAGCGCTTTGTTGGTATTATCCCAGATCAGGTCTTCTATTGGGTAAATTTCAGAATATCCCGGCACCAATATCCGGCAGGCCGTGGCGCCTAGCTGATCATACACCGCAACGTAAGCTTCTTTGCCCATGGTTTCGAGAATGCCAAACAAGGTCGCAGCTTCCACGGCATTGGAGTCACCTGGCTTGCCTTCTTGGCCTTCACCTGAGAAATCCCATTCGACAAAATCGTAATCCGGTTTTGCGCTGAAAAAGCGCCAGGACACAATGCCGCTGGAATCAATGAAATGTTCAACGAAGTTATTTGGCTCAGTCACGGCTTCACTTGCAAAGGTGGGCTGAGGCAAGTCGTTCAGGCCTTCTAAACTGCGTCCCTGCAGCAATTCGGTCAGGCTGCGTTCCAGCGCTACTTCTAAACATGGGTGCGCGCCGAACGAGGCAAACACACCGCCTGTCCGCGGGTTCATCAATGTGACGCACATTACCGGGTAGGTTCCGCCCAGCGACGCATCTTTTACCAGCACTGGAAAGCCTTGCTCTTCCAAGCCCTGAATGCCGGCCACAATGCCTGGATATTTCGCCAGTACTTCCTGCGGCACATCAGGCAGAGCGATTTCACCTTCGAGAATTTCACGTTTGACGGCCCGTTCAAAAATCTCTGACAGGCATTGTACCTGAGCTTCAGCCAGTGTATTGCCGGCACTCATGCCATTGCTGACGTAAAGGTTTTCGACCAGGTTGGACGGGAAATATACAATCTCGCCGTCTGACTGGCGCACATATGGCAGTGAGCAGATGCCGCGTTCGGCATTGCCGGAGTTGGTGTCGATCAGGTGCGAACTGCGCAGTTCACCATCAGGGTTGTAAATATCCAGACAGTAATCATCCAGAATCTCTTTCGGCAACGCATCTTTACGGCCCGGCTTGAACCAGCGCTCGCTCGGATAATGCACAAACGCTGCGTTGGCAATGTCTTCGCCCCAGAATGAGCCTGCGTAAAAATGGTTGTTGCTCAATCGTTCGATATATTCGCCCAAGGCTGACGCCAATGCGCTTTCCTTGGTGGACCCCTTGCCATTAGTAAAGCACATCGGCGAGTGCGCATCACGGATATGCAGCGACCACACATTGGGAATGATATTGCGCCATGAGGCGATTTCAATCTTGATGCCCAGACTCGCCAGCAGTCCCGACATATTAGCGATGGTCTGCTCCAGGGGCAGATCCTTGCCCGCAATATAGGTGAGCGCATCAGCTACCGGATTCACCATCAGCAATGCCTGTGCATCGGCGTCCAGGTTGGTGACTTCTTCAATCACGAACTCGGGCCCAGCTTGCACCACTTTTTTAACCGTACAGCGGTCGATGGAGCGCAGGATACCCTGACGGTCTTTGTCGGAAATATCTGTCGGCAATTCGACCTGAATCTTGAAAATCTGCTGGTAACGGTTTTCCGGATCAACAATATTGTTGTGCGAAAGGCGGATGTTTTCGGTAGGAATATTGCGCGTGTTGCAGTACAGCTTCACAAAATAAGCCGCACACAAAGCCGATGAAGCCAGAAAGTAATCAAAGGGGCCAGGCGCCGAGCCATCGCCTTTATAGCGGATAGGCTGGTCGGCAATCACCGTGAAGTCATCGAACTTGGCCTCAAGACGTAGCTTATCGAGAAAGTTGACTTTAATTTCCATGGGGGTAATTCCAAAAAGTGGTGCAAAAAATGATGTGGGCGCTATTATCCCTCACAACGTCGATGCCGTGTAATTCATCGATGTTTTGCACAAACACTGCCAGTGCTGCATCAATCGTCAGTACAAATAAAATTCGGTTTTATTTTTTTTAATGATTTAAAAATTCTCCAAAGGCTTTATAATACAAGGCTTGGGAGATTAGCTCAGCTGGTAGAGCAGCGGACTCTTAATCCGTTTGTCGCGAGTTCGAGCCTCGCATCTCCTACCAATAAATAAAAGTCCTTTTCAAAGAGCTCGTTGAAATGCTCCTGGGGAATATCCTTAACGGCCTGTTCTAAAAATAAGCCTTCTTTTCTGAGTTCGGGGAGCTTTTGAATGAGTGACTTGAACTGTTCAGTTGTAAGTTTTCCGAATTCTTTTTGGTTTTCAATCATACTAACTATGTTATTTAAGCTATATGGTTAATATAAACGATAGGGAATTCAATATCCAATGGGATTAGCAGTGAATTTCCACTTAATGATCTATCGGAGACATTCACATAATTTCACTAAATGACTGCAACATCCGCAAAGCTGACGGTCAATTTTAGTAGGCAATTGACTGCCATCGGCCCGTTGCTGCCATTCACTCAAATGCCCCTAAACGACCGCTAAGCTGTGAGTTCGATCTCTGCAACTAACTAACGGCAGGCCCTATTTCCGCACGAAACCGAGCGGTCAAGCAATGCCTCGACTTAGCATTCGCGAAGCCCTATAATGAAAACTTTGTCGAAAGAACCGTCATGGCCGCAGCCATGAAGGGCTTTCATTCTTTCAGCTAAGTGTGGTGAAGATGACTAAGCCTTTCATTTCCCTGTGTCCCGAGATCACTAGGGCAGACGCGCTCAAGCTCATGGACTGGTTAGAAGACGAGTGCGTCACCCGCTACCTGAGCGATTCGCGCCATGTCTCCCGGTTCATCGAACAGGTTATCGGACGGGTCCAATTGCCTATCCTGACCCATTTGTTCAACCAGGGCGGTCGGTTCTTCATGGCCTATGACCAGCATGACGTGCCTGTGGGGTTCGTACGCCTCGTCAAGACAGGCCCGGACTGCGAAATGGTCCTGGTCATCGGCAACCGCGACTCTTGGGGGCGAAAGCTCGGGGCCAGCACCATCCGCGAAGGCATGAAGCTCGCGTTCTTCGAAATGCGGGCCGATAAGCTCATTGCCAAGATCCACGTGGAAAACATACGCTCGCTGAGGGCTTTCGAGCGCAGCGGCTTCCTGCTGGAAAGTCAGACGCCTAGCATGAAGTCCTTCACCATGACCTCTGAGCGTTATCTTCGGCTCTTGCGCGAAAGTTCTGCGGATCATGACAGCGGCATCCAGATCACCGAAATCGACAAAGCACGGCTCACGAACCTGCTCGCGCTCGAACATCCCTCGGCTGTTTTCGAACTTGAGCATGAGATCGAGCGAGCCATCATCGTCGATTCGTACCAAGTGGCGCAGGATGTCGTCACGATGAACTCCAGGGCCCTAGTGCAGTTGGACGACGAGGAAGTGGAAGTCGCCGTGGTCTACCCAGAGGAAGCGGATTGCAGTGACGGGAAACTGTCGGTTTGCTCAGACATTGGTACCGCGATACTGGGCTACAAGGAGGGCGATGCCTTCGACTGGCGCATAACGAACCGTACCCGCCATATTCGGATTGGGAAAGTGCTTTATCAGCCGGAAGCCGCAGGCGATTTTCACCTATAGGTTCGCACGCTTCGCCATAGCCGCCGATCGCGGGGTGAGCGATCGAGCCGGAGATCAAGGCGACTTCGCCAGATGCGTATGCAGAGATGCCATTGAGAGCAGAAAAGGTGAACGACTCCTCATGGTCGATAGCTGAAATCAAAAAAACCTAAGCTGAACGACAGCTTTGTCCGCGAAGACGTCCAATAAACTAGTGGCGATTCAAATATAAATTATTTTTATCGACCAAATAGAGTCTTGAAATACGTAATGTAGTCTCTAACAATTACAGTACAAATTGCATACATTAGTGCTGAAATGGTCATCTGACTTACAGAAAGTTGGTACCACATTGCAATCCCACCTATAGCAATCCTATTTTGACGTCCGGTCACATACTCACTGTGATTT
>Ga0208626_1000107_pt1 | contig 36628 bp, 35 predicted proteins | sample LakWasMet10_HOW4_2_FD_183860 | JGI IMG/M metagenome (GOLD analysis project Ga0208626, IMG submission 183860) | Freshwater sediment methanotrophic microbial communities from Lake Washington under simulated oxygen tension - Sediment Metagenome... | ecosystem: Environmental > Aquatic > Freshwater >... | reverse complement strand
CAATTGCCATTCAGAGTACTGATTTAGCTGCATTAAACAGATTAACAATTACGGTTACAGTAAAATACACGTGTTCATTTGACGAAAAGAAAAATTTCGAACAATCATTTTCTAGGTTTGCTGATTATACAAGCTCACAAAGTTTAACAGCTGTTGAACAAGAACTAATTCAAACAATAAATGACCAATTGACGTTGGACATTTTTAACAGGGCACTAAACGATTGGTAACAATGAATAAAAATCAATTCATATCCTACGTTGAGAATCCAGACAAACTAACCAGTACGGACAGTTTGCTCCTGGCCGATTTAATTAAATCGTTCCCTTTTTTCCAGACAGCACATCTACTCTATTCAAAAAGCTTACACAATACCGAAAGCATTCACTATAACAATCAGCTTAAAACAACAGCTGCTTATGCTACCGACCGAAAGGTGCTTCATCGTTTGATTACAAAACAAACGGAAGAGTTAATAGAATTGGTAGAAGAAAGTGAAATTGCAGCTATCATTGAAGACAAAAAAATTGAACAAGCGGTTCATGAACTTGTAAAAGAAGAGATTCAAGAGCAGACCATTCAGCCTATTGTTGAATCAACGAATCATGAAGTTGAAGAAATTGAAATCATTGAAGTACCCAAAGCGGAAATCATTGAAGAAATTGTAATTAATAACATTGAAAGTGCTTTAGCAGAAGAAAAAATAGTAGCAATTGAGGAGGAGATCGCAACACCTTCTTTAAAAGAAATTTTAGAGAAAGAAGTTTTACCTGAAGAAAAAATCCACTTATCTGAATTAGAAAAAGATTATGTTTCTGCTGCAGCAGATGCAGCTGTTGAGATAGAAACGTTAACAAGCAACACTTCAATAGAAGAACCAACAGAAATTACATCTTCTAATTTTGTTCTAAATAATCCTGTTGAGGGAAAAACAGAAACGGAGCAGGTTATTTCTGATGACAGCAACATTTCTTTTACCGATTGGCTGAAACGTGTTAACCACGAAGAAAAATCAGAAAAAACGGAGAATCAAGAGCAAAATAACTCAAAAGCACCTACTCCATTCGACTTAATTGATAAATTCATCAAAGAGGAGCCTAAAATTGCTCGTCCGAAAGCCGAATTTTACAGTCCAGTGAACATGGCAAAGCAGAGTGTGGCCGATGATATTACATTTGTGAGTGAAACTTTAGCCAAAATATACGTTTTGCAAGGAAATTATGCCAAGGCAATTCAAGCTTATGAAAATTTACGCTTGAAATATCCAGAAAAAAGACTTTACTTTGCATCCCAAATAAAAAATTTACGAAAACTGATTAATCAACAAAAACAATAATAAACATTATGGGCACTCTTATTTCGGTAATAATTGTAATAGTAAGTATACTTTTAATCTTAGTTGTATTGGTTCAAAACTCTAAAGGTGGTGGATTAGCATCAACATTCTCTTCTTCAAACCAAGTGATGGGTGTTCGTAAAACAGCTGACTTTTTAGAAAAAGCAACTTGGACCTTAGCAATTGCATTATTAGTATTAAGCATCCTTTCAACAGCTTATACAAAACCTAGTTCAGGTGTTACTTCTAACGAAGGTGCAGGATCAAAAACAAAAGAAATTGGTAGTTCAAAAGCGGGAGAAGCACCTGCTACAAATGCCTTACCTATCGGAAACGATTCAGCAAAATAGTAATTTAAAGAGGTTTTCTCTTTCTTATAAAATGTCAGAGTGTCACAAACATCTCTGACATTTCTTTTTTATAAAAGCCTAAATCTGAAAATTTGTCCAACATTAGTGTTTTCAAGCGCTTTGGCATAAATTCTGACTAACAAGAGCGGTAAAAAAATTAATCTAAAACTAACAAATACACATAAAAAAATGGCAAAATTAAGCATCAAACCATTGGCAGATAGAGTAATCGTTGAGGCTGCTGCCGCAGAAGAAAAAACAGCAGGTGGAATTATCATTCCTGATACAGCAAAAGAAAAACCACAACGTGGAAAAGTAGTAGCTGTTGGAACTGGTAAAAAAGATGAACCGATAACAGTTAAAGTTGGCGATACAGTTTTGTATGGCAAATACGCTGGAACAGAAATCCAAATCGAAGGTAAGGACCTTTTAATTATGCGTGAGAGCGATATTTTCGCAATTGTATAAGTAAACCGAATACCAAATTAATTTTAAAATCATTATTTCTAAAATCAATAAAAATGGCAAAAGATATTTTATTTAACGTTGAAGCACGCGACCGTTTAAAAAGAGGCGTTGATGCATTAGCAAATGCAGTAAAAGTAACATTGGGTCCAAAAGGACGTAATGTTATTATTGATAAAAAATTTGGTGCACCAAGTGTAACAAAAGATGGTGTATCTGTAGCAAGAGAAATTGAGCTAAAGGATCCTGTTGAAAATATGGGTGCTCAAATGTTAAAAGAAGTTGCTTCTAAAACAGCTGATGCTGCAGGTGATGGAACAACAACGGCAACAGTATTAGCACAAGCAATTGTTACAGCTGGATTAAAAAATGTTGCTGCAGGAGCAAATCCAATGGATTTGAAACGTGGTATCGACAAAGCAGTAGCGGCTGTTGTAGAAAATTTAAAAGCACAATCTAAAAAAGTTGGTGATGACAATAAAAAAATTGAACAAGTAGCAACCATCTCAGCTAACAATGACAGTACAATTGGAAAGCTAATTGCAACAGCAATGGCGAAAGTAAAAAAAGAAGGTGTTATTACTGTTGAAGAAGCAAAAGGAACTGAAACAACTGTTGAAGTTGTTGAAGGGATGCAATTCGATAGAGGTTATATTTCTCCTTACTTCATTACAGATGTAGATAAAATGCAAGCTGTTTTAGAAAGTCCATTGGTATTGATTTATGAGAAAAAAATCTCTGGAATGAAAGAATTGTTACCTGTACTTGAAAAAGCAGTTCAAACAGGCAAGCCAATTTTAATCATTGCCGAAGATGTAGATGGTGAAGCATTACAAACATTGGTTGTAAACCGTTTACGTAGCTCATTAAAAATTGCTGCTATCAAAGCACCAGGATTTGGTGATAGAAGAAAAGCAATGTTAGAAGACATCGCAATCCTAACTGGTGGTGTATTCATTAGCGAAGAGCGTGGATTCAAATTAGAAAATGCAGATTTATCTTTCTTAGGTAAAGCAGAAAAAGTAACTATTGATAAAGACAACACAACGATTGTTGGTGGTGCCGGTAAAAAAGCAGAAATCACAGCACGTGTTAATCAAATCAAAGCACAAATCGAAAGTACAACTTCAGATTATGATCGTGAGAAATTGCAAGAACGTTTAGCTAAGTTAGCTGGTGGTGTTGCTGTATTGTATGTTGGTGCTGCTACGGAAGTAGAAATGAAGGAAAAGAAAGACCGTGTTGACGATGCATTAGCAGCTACACGTGCTGCAGTAGAAGAAGGAATTGTACCGGGTGGTGGTGTTGCTTATATCCGTGCTATTGATGCATTGGAAAAATTAAAAGGAGCAAACGAAGATGAAACAACAGGTATTGCAATTGTTAAACGTGCAATCGAAGAACCATTACGTCAAATTGTTGTAAATGCTGGTGGCGAAGGTGCTGTAATTGTTCAAAAAGTTCGCGAAGGAAAAGCTGACTTTGGATACAATGCACGTACTGATAAATTCGAAAACCTTTTTGCAGCTGGTGTAATTGATCCTACTAAAGTATCTCGTATTGCATTAGAAAATGCAGCATCAATTGCAGCCATGTTATTGACAACAGAATGTGTTTTAGCTGATATTAGAGAAGAAGGCCCTGCAATGCCAATGGGTGCTCCAGGAATGGGTGGAATGGGCGGAATGATGTAATTATTATTCAAGTTAACTAAACAACAAGGGGATGTATTTCGATACATCCCCTTTTTGTTTTCCAGATAGCCAAAAACTTATCTACTTCGAAAAGATTAAGTAGATAAATAAGCTAAACATTAATCTGATTTTTTATTCAGAATACCAATAAAATTCCATGTATGAATATATGACACAAGTCATACTTTTAAAAGTAAAATCTCACGTGTTTAGCGGAAATATTCTACAACAGATTTTAACTAACATAATACTCATTTATCATGAAAAAAAGAACATGGGCTGAACCATTTAAAATAAAAATGGTTGAATTACTTAAAATGACTAGTAAGGAGCAACGAACTAAAGCAATAAAAAAAGCAGGTTTTAATACATTTTTATTACGGTCGGAAGATGTTTATATTGATTTACTAACGGATAGCGGAACATCCGCTATGAGTGATAAACAATGGGCTGGATTAATGTTAGGCGATGAAGCTTATGCAGGAAGTAAGAATTTTTACAATTTAGAAAAGGTAGTAAAAAGTGTATACGGCTATAAGTATGTTATTCCTACACATCAAGGAAGAGGTGCTGAAAATATTTTATCTCAAATATTGGTGAAACCTGGAAATATAGTGCCTGGAAATATGTATTTTACAACTACTCGTTTGCATCAGGAGCTAGCAGGAGGAACATTTATAGATGTAATTATAGATGAAGCACACGATGCGTCAAGTCAACACCTATTTAAAGGAAATATTGATTTAAATAAATTAGAAAAAGTAATTAAAACACATGGTGCAAAAAAAATACCTTATATATGTGTTGCGACTACGGTTAATATGGCCGGAGGCCAACCCATATCAATAGAAAATTTAAAGAAATTAAGAGCACTTACGAATAAGCACGGAATTAAAATAATTCTCGATATGACAAGGGTTGCGGAGAATGCTTTTTTTATTCAACAACGAGAGCCAGGATACGCAAAAAAAAGCGTTGCTTCTATCGTAAAAGAAATCTGTTCGTTAACGGATGGAGCAACCATGAGTGCGAAAAAAGATGCACTTGTTAATATTGGAGGTTTCTTAGCAATGAACGATAAAAACATTTATGAAGAAGCAAGTAATTTAGTTGTTGTTTATGAAGGGCTTCATACATATGGAGGGCTTGCAGGAAGAGATATGGAAGCCATGGCGATTGGTATTCTTGAATCAGTTGATGACAACCATATGAAAGCGCGTGTGGGTCAAGTGATTTATTTGGGTGAAAATTTAAAAGCAAATGGAATACCAATTGTTGAGCCAATTGGGGGACATGGTGTATTTATTGATGCAAAAAAATTTTTACCACACCTTGCCCAAAATTTATACCCAGCACAAACATTAGCAGCCGAATTATACGTTGAGTCGGGAATTAGAACAATGGAAAGAGGAGTTGTGTCTGCTGGCAGGAATTCGAAAACAGGAAAAGATTATTATCCCGAATTAGAATTGGTTCGTTTAACAATCCCTCGTAGAGTTTATACACAAGCGCATATGGATGTCATTTGTGAAGCCGTTGTTTCTGTTTACAAACGAAGAAACAAAATAAAGGGATTAAAAATGGTTTATGAGCCAAAGTATTTAAGATTCTTCCAAGCAATGTTCGAGAAAATTAATTAATCATATTTATTCTTTAAAGACTGAAGTCAATAATTTAATCCTTCAACAGGCTAACTTAGACAGACTGTAATAAAAAAAGCGAGAGAATTTTCATTCATCTCGCTTTTTTTATATTTAAATACTTCGACTATTTTTCAAACTTGTTGTATCCTTTTGGTGTTTCAAACATGGTAGGATCAATTTCCTTTTTAGTGATTTTAGTAACCTCTAACTTTACTGTTTCTTTTCCACCAGCATCTGTTTGAACAGAAAGCATAGGGAAACCATTTTTTACCTCTGTAATTTTTAAGAAATAAACAGATGATTTATCTTTTCTGTTTAATTGACGTAATAATTTTTCGAAGAATGAAAATTTACCATCAGCAACCCAATACGTAATTGTTACACCTTCTTCAGCATTCGTAACAATGTACTCTTGACATTTAAAGCCTTGTAAATTTTTTACATTTTGTCCTTTTTTTACGGTGCAAGTACCTTTAACAACAGGTGCTGCAGGAGTAGGTTGATCCATGTATAATTTACGCTCGTGGTTCAACGACTTCATTGTTTTAGCATCCATATCTACTAAAAACGTTCCTTCAACTTTACGTGATTTAGAACCAATCTCATCGATGCGCACTTGATTTCCTTTTACATAATACACATAATTAGTAGTATCATTTGGTGTCATTTTTTTGAATTCAATCGTTCCTTCAAAATTTTGTGCATTTGCATTAAATGCATACGCCACAATTACTACAAAAATTGAGATTAGTTTTAAAATAGATTTTTTCATTGCTTTTGTTTTTTGTTTGTTAGTTTTGTAATACGTGTACTAAAATACTAAAATTTTAATACTGCTCAACCTGTATTCAAAACTCATACCAAAAAGTTAATAAGTTTATCCTCCAAACAACGTTTTTATGGCAGAACACAATGAAATTGGGCAAAAAGGAGAGCAAATTGCATCTGATTTTCTGAAAAATAAAGGGTATACAATTCTTGAAACGAATTGGAGATTCAAAAACTTAGAAGCAGATATTATTGCCCAACAAAACAAAACACTCATAATTGCAGAAGTAAAAACAAGGCAAAGCAATTATTTTGGTGAGCCCGAAACATTTGTTACTAAGCAAAAACAAAAAAACCTCATTAAAGCAGCTCATGCCTACATCGAAAGAAGTAATTGTGATTTTGAAGTACGATTTGATATTATTTCAATTATCATTGGCAAAAACGAGTCGAAAGTGAATCATATCGAAGATGCTTTTCTATTTAGCCACTAGCATTTCATTGCTTTTTTAAGCAATTCTACACGTTAATTTGCTTATCTTTGCAAAAATTTTCATCAAATGGCAAAAGAACAAAAACGCAGTGTAAGTAAAGTGGTTAAACCGAAGCGAAACGCTGATTCCTCCAAAGGAAAAGACAGAAAACCTTCCTTTAATCGTTACCGCGATGAATCGGGTCCATCTGATTTTGGAAAAAACAAAAAAACAGGTAGTTCTGGTAATTCTTCATTCCGTGAAAAACGTGATGGCGATAAACCTTCTTTTGAAAAAAGAGGTTCGGATAAAGAAGGAACTGATTTCAAAAAACCAGCTTTCAAAAAGCGTGATTCAGATTCAAAACCAGGAAAAAGTTTTGAAGGAAAAGATAGAAAAAGCTTCAACAACAAAGATAACAGAGGAGCTTTCAAAAAATCGGACAAACCGAAATTTGAAAAGAAGAAAGAAGATTGGGAAGAATACGAAGAATCGGAAGCAAGTGCTAAACCACGCACAGGCAACTACTCAAGACCATACAAAAAGAAAGAGTATACTAAAAAACGTAGTTCAGGTGCAGGAGAACAAAAACAAGGCGCGAACGATGGTACAACCCGCTTGAACCGATACATCTCCAATGCTGGAATTTGTTCAAGAAGAGAAGCAGATGATTTAATTTCTAGTGGTGTTATACAAGTAAATGGTAAAACCATTACCGAAATGGGTTACAAAGTAAAGCCTACCGACATTATTAAATATGGTGGACAGACCTTGAAAAAAGAAAAAATGGTTTATTTGATTTTAAATAAACCCAAAGATTACATTACCACGTTTGATGATCCTCAAAAACGTAAAACAGTTTTGGAGTTAATTCAAAATGCATGTAAAGAACGTATTTATCCTGTAGGTCGATTAGACAGAGCTACAACAGGTTTATTATTATTCACCAATGATGGAGAGTTAACAAAAAAATTAACGCATCCTCGTTATGGTGTTCGTAAGATATACCATGTAGAGTTGGATAAACCATTAAAGAGAAGCGACTTTGATAAAATAGCAGAAGGAATTGAATTGGAAGATGGAGAAATCAAAGTTGATGAAATATCGTATGTTGGTGATGGTAGCAATAAGAAAGAAGTTGGAGTTGAATTACATTCAGGAAAAAATCGAATTGTACGTAGAATATTTGAGCACATGGGATACAACATCCGTAAGCTCGACAGAGTTATTTTTGGTCCATTGAGCAAAAAGGATTTGCCACGAGGAAGATGGAAAATTTTGAGTGATGCCGAAGTGGGCATGTTAAAAATGATAAGCACTGAAGAATAATAAAAAAGCCTGTTGAACCCAACAGGCTTTTTTTATACTAAACTTATCCACCTTCCGTTATTGATAACATCTTTTTAAGATTGCAGTTTCACTGCAATTTTTCACAAAATTTGTATAATCACTAATTGATTTTCGTGGAACCAACACAACCAGAAATACAAGCAAAGCCAAAACCAATCAAACGAATGGTCCGTTTTATTGTGCGCTTATTTCTATTTCTGATCATTAGCTTTTTTACTTTATTAGGTGTGGGCGTAATGCTTAGCTATTACTACCAAGACGAAGTAAAAGAATATGTAATTGCGGAGTTAAACAAACAACTTAACACGCAAGTAATTGTAGATGGTAATGATATCGACTTTACAGTGGTTCGAAGTTTCCCAATGGCTTCTATTAACTTCAAAAACATTAAGGCATTAGATGCTATTGAAAGTGAACACAAAGACACCTTGTTCAATGCAGAAGAAATTTCCTTGCAATTTAGCTTGATTGATTTATTCAAGAAAAATTACAAAATCAAAAAAGTAGAAATCAATCATTCCGTTGTTAACTTAAAAATTGACCGACAAGGGAATGATAATTTTCATTTTTGGAAAGAAAGCACGGACACTACTGAATCGAACTTCTCATTTAAGTTAGAACAAATTACCCTAAAACAAGTGGAAGTAAACTATGTGAATAAGAAAGCGAAACAGAACATAGCACTTACTATAAAAAAATGCAATCTATCTGGTGATTTCTCCACTGAAAAGTATACGCTCGAAACAGAAAACGATATTTATGTAAATCGTTTGAAATTCGACAATACCAATTACCTCAGTAAAAAGAACATTCATTCCGAATTAGCTTTAGAGGTGGACAACCAAACAAAATCCTATAAAATAAAAGAAGGCTTGTTCAAAATTGAGAATCTAGCTTTTGAAATTTATGGCAATATTATCAGTGCCAATCAAACACCTGTGCTGAACCTTGGAGTAAAAGGAAAAGATATGGATATCAAATCGGTACTTTCACTTATACCAGAGAAATACAAGGAGAAGATAAACAATTACAAAAGTGATGGAGAATTTTATTTCAATGCTACCATCCAAGGTGGTATTAGCGAAAATCAAACACCCGAAATAAGAGCTGACTTTGGAATCAATGGAGCCGACATTACCCAAACCTCCTCCTCTATCACCTTGCAAAATGTAAATTTAAAAGGAAGTTATTTTAATGGAACAAAATCTTCAAGTTCTAACTTGACACTTAATCCTGTTTCGTTTACAATTAACCAAGGTTCTATCAATGGAAATCTTTCTTTACAAAACCTCGACAATCCATCCTTTGCTGGTAAAGTAATCAGCAGCATGAACTTAGATGATTTACAACAATTTTTAAAAATAGATACCATTGAATCGGTAACTGGACAAGTGAAAATTGATGCTGAATTTAGTGGGGATGCAATGACTGAAGAAAATGGAACATATGACAATATACAAACATCCGGAAGTTTATCCATCAGCAATGCCAACCTAAAAATTAAAAACAACAAATTAGCTTACAACAATTTGAATGGGGAATTCAAATTCAATAAAAATGATTTAATTGTTGATCAATTCAACGGAAACATTTCGAGCACCGATTTTGAATTAAAAGGATTTTTCAGAAACGTCATTTCATTTTTTATAAAGGAAAATGAAGACATTACAATTGAAGCCACTTTAAATTCTAAAAATGTAAATCTGAATGAATTGCTTGAAACCAAAAGTGAAGAAAATAACAAAAGTGAATACACATTAAAATTCTCGGAGCACATTGATGTAAATCTGAATACAGAGATTGCACATTTAGAATTTAGAAAGTTCAATGCCGACAATATCAGAGGAGTTGTAAAACTAAAAGATAAAAAACTATACGCGGATCCCATTACACTCAACACCATGAATGGGACCATTACCACCAGCGGCATGGTGGATGCTACCGACAGCAGCAAAATAATTGTGACATGCTATAGCGACATCAACAAAATAAATGTCACTAAAATGTTTGAGCAATTCGAAAATTTCGGTCAGACTGCCATTACCAGCAAAAACATAAAAGGAACTGCAACAGCAAAAATCAATTTTGCTTCCATTTTAGAACCAAGCCTAAAAATGGACATGGATAAATTATATGCAGGGATTGACATGACCATTGAAAATGGAGAATTGAACAATGTAGAATCAATGAAAAGTCTTTCGCGTTTTATTGAATTAAAAGATTTGGAAAATGTAAAATTTGCGACCTTAAAAAATCAATTTGAAATCAAAAATCAAGTGATTACCATTCCAAAGATGGAAGTAAAATCGAATGCAATAAACATTACAGCATCGGGTACACATAGTTTCAAAAATGAAATCAACTATCGCGTAAAACTATCCTTGAATGAATTATTATCGAAAAAGGCAAAGAAAGCCAAAAAGGAAAATGAAGAATTTGGTGAAATAGCAGATGATGGTTTGGGAAGAACCAATATCTTTTTGTTGATGACAGGAACCATCGACAATCCTGATATAAAATACGATAGCAAAGGGGCTATTCAAAATATCAAGCAAGATTTAAAAGTTGAAAAGCAAACCTTGAAAACCATTTTAAAAGAAGAATTTGGTCTGTTTAAAAAGGATTCGACCTTGAATAGCAACAAACCAAAAGAAGAAACCAAATTCACTATTAAATGGGAAGAATCGGACAAAAAAGAGGAGAAAAAAGAACTAAAAAAACCAAAAAAGCCTGAACAAGATGATTTTTAATGCAAGTTTGCTATTAACAAGTTATTAACAATTGGACAGAGTTTTTAACGTGCTATTTCTTTTCCTATTTTTTTACCTTTAATTTGAACACTCTAATCTAAACTACAATTGTTTCTATGAAAATTAAATCTATTTTCTCTATAACCATAGCTATTTTCGCTTTTGTTATAGCTTTTAACTCCAATTCATTTGCACAAGCAAAATATTACCCAGGATATGTAATCCTATTGAATGGTGATACATTGAAAGGTGAAGTAAAAAAGAATCCTAAAAAAGAATTCGACAACTTTGCAAAAGCATCGTACCGCAAAAAGGAAAATGTGGACGTAAAAACTTACAATGCTACTAAAATCAAGGAATATTGTGTTGATGGTGTAGTTTATGTTTCTAGAAACATTGATGGTGAGCAAGTTTTTGTAAAACGATTATCAAAAGGGAATGTAAATCTTTACGAATCTCAAATAGAGGTTTTACAAATGAATGAAATCAAGGTGAAATCGGACTATTACATGGAAAAAGATGGTGGAGAGTTCGTAAAAATCAAATCGGGCAAGTTCAAAAAGCAAGTTACAGAGGTAATGGCAGATAATGAAGAGATTGTAAAAGCATTGGAAGAAAAGAAATACGACTACGATAATATTGTTGAATTGTTCAAAGCATACAACAAGGCGTCAAACTAGCATACAAATTTAAAATCTTAAAAAGCCTCAATACGCCTGTATTGGGGCTTTTTTCATTTACAGTATGTTAATTTGTCACCCAATTATCAATAGGAACACTTTTTGACTAAACACCGTGATTTTTATAGCTAAAAACTGGTAAAAATCACTATTTTTGCAATCCTTAGAATTTTATTTAAACACAGACAGAATGTTAGATTTTTTCACAAAGAGCGTTTCCAAATTTTTTGGAACAAAATCCGATCGAGATTTAAAAACAATCCAACCAATTGTTGAACAAATATTAGTTGAATATCCAAAATTAGCTTCGTTAACAAACGATCAGTTAAGAGGTAAAACAGCAGACTTCAAAAAGCGCATTGCCGAATTCTCGAAAGAGGAACGCGATAAGGTTACTGAAATCAGAACAAAAATTGATACCGACTTTTCTATTGATGTAGAAACAAAAGAGCAATTGTACAATGAGATTGATGAATTGGAAAAAACAATCATCAAAAAGAACGAGGATGCATTGAATGAAATTTTACCAGAAGCATTTGCTGTGGTAAAAGAAACGGCAAGACGTTTAAAAGAATTAAAATCACTTGAAGTTACTGCAACGGATCTTGATAGAAAATTAGCAGCAAAACGCAAAGGCGTTGAAATCAATGGCGACAAAGCTATTTGGCACAACGTATGGTCGGCAGCTGGTAACGATGTTACTTGGGACATGCTTCACTACGATGTACAGTTGATTGGTGGTATTGTATTGCATCAAGGAAAAATTTCGGAGATGGCTACAGGGGAAGGTAAAACATTGGTAGGTACATTACCTGTATACTTAAATGCATTAACTGGATTAGGCGTTCACATTGTAACGGTAAACAACTACTTAGCAAAACGTGATAGTGAGTGGAACGGACCATTGTTCGAATTCCACGGATTAACAGTTGATTGTATTGACTTACACCAACCGAATTCAGAAGAAAGAAGACAAGCTTACTTAGCTGATATCACCTACGGAACAAACAACGAATTTGGTTTCGATTATTTGCGTGATAACATGGCGCGTTCTCCAGAAGATTTGGTTCAACGCAAACACAACTTTGCAATTGTGGATGAGGTGGATAGTGTATTGATTGATGATGCTCGTACACCATTGATTATTTCGGGTCCAACACCAAAAGGTGATAACCAAGAATTTGCTCCATTAAAACCAAGAATTGAAAAATTAGTAAATGCACAAAAAGCATTTGTAAATACAGCATTAACAGATGCGAAACGATTAATTGCTGAAGGCAAAACAGGAGAGAAAGAAGGCGAAGGCGGATTAGCATTGTTTCGTGCTCACCGTGGTTTCCCTAAGAACAAAGCGCTTATTAAATTTTTGAGTGAACAAGGCATGCGTGCATTGTTACAAAAAACAGAAAACTATTATTTGCAAGATCAATCAAGAGAAATGCACAAAGTAGATGCTGAATTATTTTTTGTAATTGATGCAAAGCACAACTCTATTGAGCTTACAGAAAAGGGTCTTGAATTAATTTCATCATCAGCTGAAGATGCAAAATTCTTTGTGTTACCAGATATTGGTACCGAAATTTCTTTATTAGAAAAAGCTACATTAACCATTGAAGAGAAAGCCGCAAAAAAAGAAGAATTGATTCGCGACTACTCTATCAAATCGGAACGCGTACATACCATCAACCAATTATTAAAAGCATATACCTTATTTGAAAAAGATGTGGAGTATGTAATTATGGATGGTAAAGTGAAAATTGTGGATGAGCAAACAGGTCGTATCATGGAGGGAAGACGTTACTCTGATGGTTTGCACCAAGCAATTGAAGCAAAAGAAAATGTAAAAGTAGAAGCGGCAACCCAAACGTATGCAACTGTTACTTTACAAAACTATTTCCGTATGTACAGCAAATTAGCGGGTATGACGGGTACTGCAGAAACAGAAGCAGGTGAGTTTTGGGACATCTATAAATTGGATGTGGTTACGATTCCAACCAACAGACCAATTCAACGTAAGGATTACGAAGATTTAGTTTACAAAACGAAACGTGAAAAATACAATGCAGCGATTGAAGAAGTTGTAAAATGTGTTCAGGCTGGCCGACCAGTACTTGTGGGTACTACATCGGTTGAGATTTCTGAATTATTGAGCCGTATGTTAAAATTACGCGGTATCAAACACAATGTATTGAATGCAAAATTGCATCAACGTGAGGCTGAAATTGTACAAGAAGCTGGTATGCCAGGAACAGTAACCATTGCAACCAATATGGCTGGTCGTGGTACGGATATTAAACTTGGACCTGGAGTTAAAGAAGCAGGTGGTTTAGCAATCATTGGTACAGAGCGTCATGAGTCGAGACGTGTTGACCGTCAGTTACGTGGTCGTGCTGGTCGTCAAGGCGATCCAGGATCATCTCAATTCTTTGCATCTCTTGAAGATGATTTGATGCGTTTATTTGGATCGGAGCGTATTGCGAAGATGATGGATAGAATGGGTATTGAAGAAGGTGAAGTAATTCAACATTCAATGATTACCAAATCAATTGAGCGTGCACAAAAGAAAGTAGAAGAAAACAACTTTGGAATACGTAAACGTTTGATTGAATACGATGATGTAATGAATTCACAACGTGAAGTAATTTACAAAAAACGTAGACATGCATTGTTTGGTGAGCGTTTAGCAGTTGATATTGCAAACTCTATTTTTGATACGTGTGAAGCAATCACCAACGAATATCATCCATTCAAAGATTTCGAAAATTTCAACATCGAAGTATTGCGTATTTTATCAATTGAATCGCCAGTTGATGAAAACACCTTTACAAAACAAGATGCTGCAACCATTGCAAAAACCTTGTATCAACATGCTGAAGCGCATTATACTGCGAAAAACGAATTCATTGCTCGTAAAACATTCCCTATCATAAAAGGTGTTTACGAAAATCAATCGCAATCGTACGAAAACATTGTTTCTCCATTGAGTGATGGAATCAAAACATTGCAAGTGGTAGTAAACTTAAAACGTGCTTACGAAACACAAGGTCGTGAGTTTGTATTGGGATTAGAAAAAGGAACAGCTTTATCAATGATTGATGATTCGTGGAAAGAGCATTTACGTGAAATGGATGAATTAAAACAATCTGTTCAGAATGCTGTTTATGAACAAAAAGATCCTTTGTTGGTTTATAAATTTGAATCATTTGAATTATTCAAGCGCATGATGGTGGATGTGAATAAAGAAATTGTTTCCTTCCTAATGCGTGCATCGGTTCCAAATGAAGGTCAAGAAAACATTCAACAAGCAAAAGTGCAAGCTCCTGTAAAAAAAGAGCAGGTACAAACCAATAGAACCGAAGATGGTGAAGTGGTAACGGAACAAGAAAAGCCAAAAGCACAACCAATTCGTGTTGAACAAAAGATTGGCAGAAATGATCCTTGTCCTTGTGGAAGTGGTAAAAAATACAAAAGTTGCCACGGACAGTAAGGAGATCTTAGACATTAGATTTAAGATATTAGACCTAAGGTAAAAGAGGAAAGAACAAAGAGTAAAGAGTAGTGTTTAATTAAAATAGTAATAACTAAAAAAATAAAAATATGTCATTAGTAGGAAAAAAAGCCCCAGCATTTAATGCACAAGCCGTAATAAACGGAGGAGAAATTGTAGCAGATTTTTCATTGGAACAATACATTGGTAAGAAGCACGTGATTTTCTTTTTCTATCCAAAAGATTTCACTTTTGTTTGTCCAACAGAATTGCATGCATTTCAAGAGAAATTAGCAGAATTTGAAAAACGCAATGTTGCAGTTGTAGCATGTTCTACAGATACTGAACAATCACATTGGGGATGGTTACAAGTGCCAAAAGCACAAGGTGGTATCCAAGGTGTTAAATACCCAATTGTAGCAGATACTACAAAAACAATCTCAATGAATTTTGATGCATTGTTTGGTGAATACGAAGTGGATGAAAACAACCAATTGGTAGCAAACGGACCAATGATTGCTTTCCGTGCATTGTATTTAATTGACAAAAACGGAGTTGTTCGTCACCAATTAATCAACGATTTACCATTAGGACGTAATGTAGAAGAAGCATTACGCGTGGTTGATGCATTGCAATTCAACGAAGAAAACGGTGAAGTTTGTCCTGCAAACTGGCACAAAGGTGATACAGCTATGAAAGCAACGCACGATGGTGTTGCAAACTACTTAGCTAAACACTAGTTGTTAAATACTTTTTAATAAGTAACGCGCCTACCAAAATATTGGTAGGCGCGTTTTACATTATATTTGTAAAGCAAAATAAAAACAAAAAGACATGAACAAAAATTTCTCAGTTATCCTAAATGTGGTTTTAGCAATTGCAGTTGCAGTATTGTATTATTTACACTTTAGCTCACCATCTGCAGCAACTGCTGAAGTAGAAGGAAGCGACAGCACAAAGGCAGCTAAGCCAATCATTTTAGACCCAAAAGATATTAAAGCATCTAAAATTGTTTATGTAAACTTGGATATACTAAATGAGAAGTATGAATATTTACAAGATGTGAGTGCATCTGCAAAAGCAGAACAACGCAGCTTGGAAAGTCAATACCAAACAAAAGCACAAAAATTGCAAGATGATTATGTGGCTTACCAAACAAAAGCACAACAAGGTTTATTATCCGAAAACCAAGCTAAAGGAGAAGAAGAAGCGTTAATGAAACGTAAAGAAGAATTGGATCAATTGGAATTAAAAAACCAAGCATTGATGGAAAAAATCCAAGCAAAAACGGATGAAATGAACGAGAATATGAAAGCATATATCAAAGACTACAACAAAAATACAGGCTACGATTATGTATTTGGTTATAGCAACAGTCCATTAAGTCAGATATTAATGGTTGATGATAGCCTTGACATTACACAAGAAATTTTAGATGGCTTGAATGCGCAATACCGTGAGAAAAAAGGGAAGAAATAATTTTTTGTAACTATTAAAAGACAAACACCATGATTGAGAAAATTAAATACGTAGAAAAATTTCACGATACCTTTAAAATCGGAAATCGCTATACACCAACTGCCGAAGTGGGTGAAGCAGAATATACTTTGCGTTATAATTTAATCAAAGAAGAAAACGAAGAATATCTAGAAGCTTGCAAAAATGGCGATATCGTTGAGATTGCAGATGCATTGGGCGACCAATTGTACATACTATTCGGAACTGTTCTTCGTCATGGATTACAACATAAAATTGAAGAAGTGTTTGAAGAAATTCAACGCAGCAACATGAGTAAGTTGGATGAAAAAGGAGAACCTATTTTCAGAGAAGATGGAAAAATCATGAAAAGCAATCTTTACTTCAAACCAAACATCAAAGCTATTTTAGAAAAATAGTTTTCCTAATCGTTGCTTTGTGCCATGTCGAAACAAATCAAAGCACCTCTTATTTCTATAGAACAAGCACAATTAATGTCGCTTGCCGCGCAAGGTCTATTAAAAACAAACTTTGGTAAAGGCAAAAAAGGGACATTGAATGCCATTGAGCATTTAGGTTATATCCAAATTGATACATTGGCTGTGGTTGCACGAGCGCACCACCATACACTGTGGACACGCGTTAACGATTACAAAGAATCCTACTTAAACGAACTATTAGAAAAAGACAAAAGCATTTTTGAATACTGGAGTCATGCTGCTTCGTATTTACCCATGAGTGATTTTCGATTTTCATTGCCACGTAAACACGAATATGCATCGGGAGCTTCGCATTGGTTTAAACAAGATAAAAAAGTAAACAATTACGTACTCGATCGGATAAAAGCAGAAGGGGCATTGCAATCAAAAGATTTTGAATTCAAGCGCAATGGTCCAAGCAATTGGTTTGAATGGAAACCCGCAAAAATGGCTTTGGAACAATTGTTCATGGAAGGCAAATTGATGATTGCGAAACGACAAGGATTTCAAAAAGTATATGATTTAACAGAGCGCATTTTACCTGCTGATATAAACACTAAATTCCCTACTAAAAAGGAACAAGCGGAATACCTTATCAAAAAGGCAATTCAAGCCAATGGCATAGTAGAAGAAAAAGAAATTGCGTATTTGCGTTCGAGCTCAAAAGAAATGGTGAGTAAAAGTTTGAAGCACTTAGTGAAAAACGGAGAGCTTGTTGAAACAGGAATTGATACAAAAAAAGGAACTTATTTTACAAGTCAAGCACTGATTAATGCATCAACTAAATTAAAAGGAACTGAGCAGATACACATCTTCTCCCCTTTTGACAATGCAGTAATACAACGCAAGCGGGTGCAACAATTATTTGATTTTGATTATATCATTGAATGTTATTTACCTGAACCCAAACGAACCTATGGATATTTTTGTTTGCCAATAATGTACAATGGAAAGTTGGTAGGACGATTCGATCCGAAAGCGGAAAGAGCAACAAAAACATTTTATATAAAACAAATGCATTTTGAAAAAGGATTTAAACCGACAGCGACATTCAAAAAAGCATTTAAAGAAAAGTTGAATTCTTTTGCTGCATTTAATGGTTGCAAAAAGGTTGTTGGGTATTAGTTGTAGGTTAACCGCGAAGGCGCAGAGGCGCAAAGAAAAAAAGAATTTTTAAAACTAAACTAAACATGAGCACAAAAACAGATTACCAGGAAGAGACCGCTGTTGAAATAGAAACAGATGTTGCAGAAGAAGGCCAGACCACTGTGCATTGTATTTGCGGACAAGATGCTGCGTATCGCATTTGGCCAAGCACCTATTTAATTGAACATGGAGGAAATAAAAAAGCGAAATTAATTACCGCTTTCAACATTAGCTTTTATCCTTATTGGACCATCAAAAATAAAGGACAAAAATTCACCTTGTTGTTTGAAGGACTTAGTAAAAGTTGTGCTGTATTTGATTTAAAAGAAGTGATTCCGCAAGAAGGAGGTTTTGAAGTAACAAGCATTGTGCGCAACCAAACAGACGTGTACACGGTACACATCGATTAATTGGACACAATGCTCATTTATTAATTCAGAACAGTCGTTTGTTCTAATACTTTTTCTTCCTGACTTAAAAGTCCTTTTCCGTATTTACCCATACGCTCGGCATAACGCTTTTTAACACGTTCCGAAATTGGAATCGGATGTCCTTCTTCATCGATTCTTACAAATTTGATATTGGTGTGCAACACCACATCCTGAACGCCTGTATACACATTGCGTTTACGCACTTCGATGTAAAGCGTAACCGAAGTAACACCAAACTCTTTTACCATCGCATACATCTTAATGATATTTCCTTCCTTGACAGGATTTTTAAATACCAGTTCATCAATTTTGATGGTTACCATTTTTGGGGTATCACAAATTTGAGCAGCATAAGCGCCCGAACTTTGATCTACCAAGCCAAGGATTACACCTCCAAACATATTGGAATGAACGCCAATATCAGAGGTTTTACAGATGTAAGTTGTTACTAATTCCATTGTAGTTTTTTGTAGTTTTTTAATTGTTTGAGTGTTCATCAAAAGTAGAATTTCTAGTAATTGAGCTATATTATATTTATTGACATTTTTCTAACACAGCCAAAAGCCTTGCTATACAAGCAATTCATTTTGCAAACGAATACTTTCAATGTGTATATCTTCCATATAGCTTCGAATAAATTCTTCGCTCAATCCCAAACTTTTTCCTTTCGCATAGGCCTTCTCTAGAATTTCGTTGTAACGCGAAGCTTGCAATACCGTTACAGCATTTTGTTTCTTTACCAAACCAATTTCCTTTGCCACCTTCATTCTGTTTGCTATCAAGGACAATAACTCTTCATCCAAATGATTGATTTGTTCACGCAAGTTTTCTAAACGCGTCAAATAAGCCTGTTCGTCAGAACCTGAACGCTTCTGAATCAAATTACTCAATAAGCTTTCCAATGCTGCTGGCGTTAGTTGTTGCTCTTTATCGGTAAGCGCACTCGCTGGATCGAAATGTGATTCGAGCATCAAACCATCAAAATCGAGATCGATGCTTTTTTGAGCCACCTTCAACAAGCCTGATCTATTACCACAAATATGGGAAGGATCACAAATCATAGCCAAATCAGGATACAAGCGTTTCATCTCAATGGGCAATTGCCACATAGGAGCATTCCGAAATTCGGTATTGCCATACGATGAAAAGCCACGGTGGATTAATCCGACCGATTCCACACCTGCATTTTTAATTCGTTCCACTGCCCCACTCCACAATTTAACATCGGGGTTCACCGGATTTTTTATCAGTACAGGAACGTTGGAACCTTTTAAAGCATCTGCAATTTGTTGAACGCTGAATGGATTCACTGTTGTGCGTGCACCAATCCATAACACATCCACATCAAAACTCAATGCATCTTCTACATGTTTAGGAGTGGCAACTTCAACAGCAGTTTTTAAACCTGTTAACTGTTTTGCTTTCAAAAGCCATGACAATCCTTTGGTTCCGATGCCTTCGAAGCCACCAGGACTTGTGCGTGGTTTCCAAATACCTGCTCGTAACACATCTACTTTACTAAGCGTAGCAAGCTCAGAGGCTGTTTGTAATAATTGCTGTTCCGATTCCACACTACATGGACCAGCTAACAACAATCCTTTTTTGTGTAACAACTCTGAAGTCGTTTTTTTCGATGACAAAAGTGTTTCCATTTAATTTAAATTTAATGTTTGTGTTAATGGCGGAATGGTATCCGCTTTATAAATGCCCAGCACTTTTAAACTTGCAGCTTCCTTTTCAAGTGCAGTCAATGCTTTATCTAAAATTGCTCTATCTACAAATTCAATATCCAAGTGAAATGAATACGCAGCAGGATCCTCAGGTACCGGAACACTTTGAATTTTTGTTAAGTTTAATCCATAGGATTTAATAAGCGAAAGCACATCACTCAATTTACCCGGTTCATTTTTTGTCCGCAATGTGATGGAAGCTTTGTTTGGATCAGCAACATAGTTTTCGCCTTTGCTCAAAATATAAAAGCGCGTGAAATTGTGTTTTACATCTCCAACATTATCATCTACCACTTCCAAGCGATAGGCATCTGCAATGGCCGGTCCTGCAATCACTGCCAAATCTCCTGTTGGATGATTCGCCACCAATTTTGCACAGCTAGCTGTATCCTTGTATTCGGTAACAGTTAATTGTTCGTGCTCCGCAAGAAACAATTGACTTTGTCCCAATGCCATTGGATGCGAAATCACTTCCTTGATATCCGAAAGTTTTGTTCCAGGCTTCCCTAAGAGTTTTAACTCTATCGGTAAATACGTTTCACCAATAATGTGCAGGTTATAATTTTCAATTAATTGATAATTTAATAAAATACTTCCCGCTACTTTATTCTCAATAGCAATGATGCCATAATCCACTTTGTTGTTTGCAATTTTATCACACACCTCTTTGAATGAGCCGCATTCAAGAACTGAAACGTCTTCGCCAAAATATTTTTTAGCAGCTAAATCGTGGAAGGATGCAACCGATCCTTGAATGGCAATTAAATGATTTCTCATGATTATAATAGTTTAATGTTTTGTTTACTTAATTCGTCAATCAGTTCTTTTGGCCAAATACTACTTTGTACTTCACCAATGTGTTTTTTTTGCAGGATTAACATTGCTAAGCGCGACTGACCAATTCCACCACCAATGGTGTAAGGCAATTCTCCTTTTAGCAATTGTTTGTGCCAATCGAGTTTTAATCGATCCTCTTCACCTGCCAAATACAATTGTGTTTTTAATGATTTAGGGCTTACACGAATTCCCATCGATGAAATTTCGAATGCTCTTCCAAGTACTTTGTTCCAAACAATGATGTCACCGTTTAATCCTTTTTTACCATCAATGGTTTCGGTGCTCCAATCGTCATAATCGGGAGCGCGACCATCGTGTTTTTTTCCATCTGCCAATTCAGCACCAATCCCAATAATGAATACGGCACCGTGTTCTTTTGCAATGGCATCTTCTCGTTCTTTCGGACTTAGTGCAGGATATTTTTCCAGCAACTCTTCGGTATGAATAAAAACAATGTCCTTTGGCAAATACGCTTCAATAGATGGATACAAGGAAGCGATGTATTCTTCCGTTGAAACGATGGTTTGATAAATTTCATCCACTGTCTTTTTTAAATAAGAAAGTGTTCGAGTACTTTCAAGGATAACTTTTTCCCAGTCCCATTGATCCACGTATATGCTATGCACATCGGAGAACACTTCATCTGGTCGTAGTGCTTTCATGTCGGTGATTAAACCTTCGCCAACGGCTGTTTGCAAACGACCCAGTTTAGAGCGTTTCCATTTTGCTAAGGAATGAACAATCTCTACTTGCGTTTTAGGGAGTTCTTTTACTTTAACGCTAACCGGACTTTCAATTCCGTTTAAGTCATCGTTTACCCCCGTTCCTTTTGCTACAATGAGTGGCGCTTCCACCTTTGCTAATTTTAACTTATCGCTCAAACGCAATGAGAAATAAGCTTTGAGTGATGCAATTGCTGTTTCTGTTTCAGCTTCTAACAACAAAGGTTTGTAAGCTGCTTCTTTTAATGTTACTGTTTCCATTTTTTTGTGTTTTTAAATTTTCATGATTGATTGATTTTTATAAAATAAAAAAGCCCTGCTTGGTGAGGCAGGGCTTTTTGTTTGGGTAATACAAGTCCATGCCTCAGGATGAGGTATTAAAAAAGTTATTATTAAAATTGTTACACATTACTGGTTTCATTTGCATTTGTTTTAAAATAAAAAAGCCTTCCAAAATTTTGGAAGGCTTGATAAATAGTTTGTATTTATTTGACAATAACCTTCCTCTTTCAACGATTAGCGTTGAAATTACAGAAATTGTTATTGTTCATTGTTGTCATGTCTTTTTGGTATTTGATGGCACAAATGTAATTCAATTTTTCAATTTGCAAAAAATATTTTTAAAATTTAACTTAAATACTTCTTAAAAAAGTTACTGCAATTCAATCCTCATAAGGATTATAGCGACCCTTAAAAAAATTTAATTTTTAGCATTAAATGGATTACATTTGAATAAGCAAAAATGAAACCCATGAAAAACTACTTCTACTTTTTACTTTTCGGGATGTTATACCTCCATTTTCAAGGAAAAGCACAGGTGAACACTACCAATAACCGTATCAGTTTTGATGTAAGTAATTTCCCTCAAAACAGCGGCACATTCAATTACGACTCTTGTTTTGCCATTGGAAAAGATTTAGGAATGACGCAAGTAGGGATTTTTCAAAATTGGACAGCTATTGAAACAGCACCCAATACCTATAATTTTTTCATCATCGACATTGCCAATTATTATTACCCTTTGTACAATATGGCTGTTGATCTTACCATCACTCCTATTCATACGAATAATTTAGAGGTGCCTTCCGATTTAACAAGTATCCCGTTTAACAGTCCGGTAATGATTAACCGTTTCAAAAAATTATTGGACAGCATTAAATTCCATGCACCCAATTTAAGTTTATCCTCCTTGGTCATTGGATCGGAGCATGATGTATACATGGGCGCCAATGCAACGCTGTGGGCGGAGTACAAAACATTTTACGATTCTGTTACAACACATGCAAAAGTATTGTGGCCAGGATTAAAGGTGGCTACTGAATTAACGTTTAGTGGAATCACCAACCAAAATACATTTGCACAAGCCTTAAATGCGAATAGTGATTACATTGGTATTTCGCATTATCCCTTGAATACCGATTTTACTGTAAAACCACCAGCAAATATTGCGAACGATTTTTCTACCATTGTAGGATTGTATCCTACAAAACCTATTTGTTTTTATCAATTTGGTTATCCTTCGAGCGCAACGTGTAACAGTTCGGATGCATTGCAAAAAGATTTTATTACTCAAACATTTTTAAGTTGGGATACTTATGCAAGCAATATTCGTATGATTGATTTTACTTGGTTGCATGATTTAAGTCCTGCCGATGTAGCCTTTTACGGAAACTATTACGGATTAACCGATATGGTGTTTTTAGAATTTTTACGAAGCTTGGGGTTCAGAGAATGGACAGGCAATGGAATCGATAAACCCGCTTTGGATGAACTGAGATGCCAAGCCAAACAAAGAGGATTTAACAGTTTGCCACTCAATTGCAACATTACTTCTATAAATGAAGAACAAACAAATTCGATTTTTATTTATCCAAATCCTGCAACATCAATTATATACTTTAATACTACTGAACCACTACAAGTAAAAGTGTACAATGTATTGGGTGAAGTAGTAATCGACAAACAAGTAAACAACAAAGAATTAAATGTTTCATCGTTAACGAATGGCGTTTATTTTATTCAAGTGAATAACAGTAAAAGTGTTCGATTTGTAAAGGAGTAGAAATCATGAAAAAACATTTCCTTTTCATTTTCTTTAGCCTACTCTATTTGACAAGCTTTGCTCAAATGGAGAAAGACAGTATTTCCAATTTTTATTATTTTTCGGATAAGGATTCCGCTTTTTACAAACCAGAACTTTTACGAACACAAAAGATTAAACACATCAAAGAATACCGAAAGGATAAAGACTATTCGGATACCACCATGCACATGGCCGACTATTTTTTTAACGACTACGGTTATTTAATAAAGGTAAACAGCTTTGATGTATATCACCGTGGCAACTCTTATGAATACAAACTTACGGCCGATAATCATTTATTAGAAGTAGGAACAGAAAAAGAGGGCAAGCTCGAAAAGAATTATGAAAATGTGTACACCGATGGATTGATTACAAAATTCATTTTTTATTTCAGAAAAGATTACATCACTCGAAAAGAATATACGTATAACAGTCACCGACAACTAAGTTCCGAAACCAATTACGGTCCAAATGGAACTGCGAACGCTACAACTCATTATACCTATGATTCATTAAACAGATTAATAAAAGAGGAATACAGCTATCCTGATACTAAAAGCAAGTATCATTACGAATACACGTACAACACAGCAAACAAAACAAAAGAACGCATCTATGGCGAAAATAAAAACACCGTTATCACACGATACGATTCTTCCGCAACAACAAAAAACAAAGTAGTTGAAAAAACATATTCAGCAAATAAATTAGGTTTGATTGAAACAAAAAAATACAACAAACAAGGATTGTTAACTGCAGTTATTGACGACCGTAGAATGGTAAAAAAACGCAGAAGAGGCAAAAATGATTTTTGCGGTTACAATGGACCTCCACGCTATCGCAAAACTACCTACAAATACGATTCAAAAGGAAACTGCATTAAACAAAAAGAATATCTATCAACGCTATTCAGTTATGCTACCTACAAGTACTTTTATAATGAACAGCAGCTACTCATCAAAAAAGTAGAATACGATGGCATCAAAAAAGATTCGGAGTATGAATATACATACAACAAATAAACCCTACCTTGTAGCCTGTAATGCTATCAAAAAAGAAAATACATCCAACTGAAAAATCAGGATTTCATCCGCGCAACAAACATGGCATGCGTTATGATTTCAAACAACTGATTGCCACTTGTCCGGAATTAGCTCCCTTTGTGAAACTGAACAATTACCAGGATGAATCCATCGACTTTTTTGATCCAGAGGCGGTAAAAATGCTGAACAAAGCATTGCTCAAACATTATTACGACATCGAAAATTGGGACATTCCTAAAAATTATTTATGTCCTCCTATTCCCGGAAGAGCCGATTACATTCACCATGTAGCCGATTTATTGTTGAGCGACAATCCCGGTTTTCAAAAAGATAAATTATTCCCTGGCAACAAAATTCGATGTTTAGATATTGGAGTTGGTGCAAATTGTATTTATCCAATTATTGGAAGTATTGAATACGGATGGGAGTTTGTTGCTGTAGACATTGATGTTGCGGCACTAGAATCGGCACAAAAAATAATTGAGCAAAATCCAATTTTAACTGGTAAAATTGAGCTTGAACTACAAGAAAATAAACGACATTTTTTTGAAGGCATCATTGGCGAAGATGAACATTTTGACATTACAATTTGTAATCCACCATTTCATTCATCAGCCGAAGAAGCACAAGCTGGTACATTGCGAAAACTGCGTAGCCTTACACATAAAAATGTAAGTAAACCTACATTAAACTTTGGTGGACAAAGCAATGAACTATGGTGCGAAGGAGGCGAAGAAAAATTTGTAAGCGATATGATCTGGGAAAGCAGAAGATTTGCTACTAACTGTTTTTGGTTTACTGCCCTTGTATCTAAACAAGCGAGCTTAAAAGCAATCTATAACATTTTAAAAAAGGTAGAAGCTCAGGAAGTAAAAACGATTACCATGAACACGGGCAACAAAACCAGTCGCATTGTAGCATGGACTTTTCTGAAACCTGGCTTACAAAAAAAATGGAAAGCAAGTTGGAACTAAATTGCCTCCATTGCTTATTCAATTTTTACTATTAAATTCCCCTTTGAATAGTAATTCAAGTATCTTTGTGGCTCATTAAATAACACAGCACATTGTCGACATTTGCAGCACTTGGCGTATCCGAAGCCTTAATAAAAGGACTCATCGAAAATAATATTTTTGATCCCAGCGAAATTCAAAAAAAATCCATCCCCTATTTATTAAAAGAAGGATTTGATTTTATTGGTCAGGCACAAACCGGCACTGGTAAAACCTTAGCATTTGGATTACCATTGTTGCAAAAGATTGACACTGCCAACCCAAAAGTACAAGCATTGATACTTTGCCCTACGCGTGAGTTGGGACAACAAATAGCAAAACAATTGTTTCGTGTGGCACGCTACAACCCAGGGCGTGTATTTGTGGAAGCTGTGTATGGTGGCGAACCCATTGAATTGCAAATTCGTAATTTGAGCCGACCAACACATATTGTGGTGGCAACACCCGGACGATTGATTGATTTATTAGAACGTAAAGCCATTAGCTTAACAGATGTAAATACGATTGTGTTGGATGAAGCCGATGAAATGTTGAGCATGGGTTTTAAAGGAAGCATTGATACCATTTTAGAACAAACCAACGGACAACGTCAAACATGGTTATTCTCCGCAACCATACCTGATTCCTTAAAAAGCATCATTGAATCCTATATGGACGAAGATGCTTACAAAGTAGTAGTGGATGTAAAAAACAGCGTTAACCGCGATATTGAACACCAATACGTACAATGCATTGATACAAAAGACAAGCTGAATACCTTGTTGGAATTTTTAAGAACACAAGGCAAAGGACGAGGCATTGTATTTTGCAAAACAAAAGATGGAACACAATCGTTGGCGAAACAACTGATTGTACGTAACCATTTAGCCGAAGCTTTGCATGGGGATTTGCAACAACGCGACCGTGAAAAAGTGATGCGTGCATTTAAAAATGAAAAAGTACAAATACTGATTGCTACCGATATGGCAGCACGCGGTATTGATGTAGATAATCTTCAATATGTAATTCATTACCAATTGCCCGAGCAATTGGAATATTATACCCACCGCAGTGGCCGTACAGGACGAGCAGGTAAAAAAGGACTTTCGATAAGTTTGGTAACCAGCTCCGAAATGGGCCGATTAAAAACCATTGAAAACGAATTAAAAATTCAGATTAGTAAAATTCGTAGAGGGTAATAATTTCTTGTTTTTTGAATTGTATCTCAGTTGATTCATTCTTATAAATGAATTATATTTGGGTATAATAGAGAATCGATACCGTAAACTCTCATATCACAAGACAATGTAAAACTAATATTGATAATGAAATTAATAACATGGAATTGTCAAGGGGCATTTAGAAAAAAGGCAGACTTTATTTTAGCTTTACAACCTGACATTTTAGTTATTCAAGAATGTGAGCACCCAGACAAATTAAAATTCAACCCAACGACACCAAAGCCAAATGATATGTATTGGTACAGTGACGGAGGAAAAAAAGGACTTGGAATTTTTTCATACTCTAACTACAAATTTGAGCTACTTCCAGACTTCAACCCAAAATTCCGTTATATACTTCCGTTTCGTGTAACAGGAAACGGCCAGTCATTTACACTTTTAGCAGTTTGGGCGATGAGTAATAAGGAAAATTATAATGCCAGGTATATAGGGCAAGTATGGCTTGCTATTAATTATTATACAAGTCTAATTGTTGACTCAACAATTGTAATTGGTGATTTCAATAGTAACAAAATTTGGGATCAAAAAGAAAGAGTTGGAAACCACTCTGATGTAGTAGCTTTTTTAGCGGAGAAAAATATCCTTAGCAGCTATCACGAATTTTTAAATATGAAACAAGGCGAAGAGCAACACCCAACTTTTTTTCTACAAAAAAACAAAAACAAGCCTTACCATATTGATTATTGTTTTGCGTCAAAAAACTTTATAACAAAAATTAAGCATTTAGAAGTAGGTGATTTTGATTTTTGGAAAAGCTACAGTGATCACGCACCGCTTGAAATTGATTTTGAAATTTAAAATAAATATTTCATTTAAGCCTAACTAATAAAAAGCATAGCCTAAAACAACTCTAACTGCCCATTCGTTTTTTTCTTTTTTACAGGAGCATCCAATTCAATAAAATTGGACAATGAAATTCCAAGCAAACGTATTTTCTTGTTAGTTAAATCGGTATTTATCAATAGCTGTTTGGCAGTAGTCACAATGGTATCGTAATCGTTAAGGATTTTATCAAAACTTTGGTTGCGGGTAATTTGTTTAAAGTCGTGGTACTTAATTTTTAGGGTAATGGTTCTTCCTTTTAAATTGTATTTCTCCAATCGTCTGCAAACGGTATTGGCAATTTTTTCCAACTTTTCATTCATCTCCTCCAGCTCTGTTAAATCATAACTAAAGGTATCTTCGGCACCCATGCTTTTGTGTTCGCGGTGTGGCTGCACTTCGCGGTTGTCAATTCCACGCACTATCTTGTAAAAAAATCGTCCAGCTTTTCCAAAATAATGAATCAAATCCTGCTCCGTCATTGCTTTTAAATCGGCTCCAGTATGCAAGCCCATTTTTTTCATTCGGTCTGCTGTTACTTTTCCTACACCAAAAAATCGCTCTACGGGTAATTTTTCCATAAAGGCTTCTATCTTGGAAGGACCAATAAAGGTAAGCCCATCGGGCTTTTGCAAGTCGGAACAAATTTTTGCAACAAACTTACTGGAGCTTACACCTGCCGAAGCGGTTAATCCGGTTTCGTCTTTTATGGCTTGTTTTATTTGCGTAGCAATTTCCATGGCGGAGCCAATACCCAATTTATCTTCGGTAACATCCAAAAATGCTTCATCCAATGAAAGTGGTTCTATTAAATCGGTATAGCGTTGAAATATTTCTCTGATTTTTCGGCTTGCTTCTTTGTAAGCTTCAAAGCGTGGGTATACAAATATGGCATCGGGACAAAGTTCTTTTGCTTTTTTGCTGGGCATTGCGGAGCGTATCCCAAATTTGCGTGCTTCGTAACTGGCAGTGGATACTACTCCACCTCTACCTTCGGGCGGTCCGCCCACCACAATTGGTTTTCCTCTGTATTCCGGATTATCCCGTTGTTCCACCGATGCATAAAATGCATCCATATCAATATGGATAATCTTTCTTGTCATCTATACACGTATACCAATTACCAATACATCGTCCACCTGCTCGTAATTGCCTTTCCATTGAATAAAGGCATCGCAAACCAACTGACGTTGTTCTTGCATGGGTTTATCATTGATCTCAATTAATAATTCCTGCAAGCGGCTCGATTTGAATTTTTTATTGTTGGGTCCACCAAACTGATCGGCATAACCATCACTGAAAATATAAAAACAATCTCCTTTTTTTAATTGTATCGTATTATTTTTTGGTGGTTCTACAACGGTCTCCTCTACACTACCAACCGTCAAGCGTGATGGCTTGATGATGTTTAATGTTTTATCCGACACAATGTACAATGGATTGTTTGCACCTGCATATTCCAACATCATCGTTTCTTTATTGAAGGTACACAAAGCCATGTCCATTCCATCTTTGATATCGCTGTCTTTATCCTGATGTAAAATATTTTTGATGATGGTATTCATGGAATCCAACACATTGCTGGGTTGTGTTATTCCTAATTCGTTTACGGTTTGGTGCAAAGCATTATGACCTACCACACTCAACAATGCTCCGGGAACACCATGTCCGGTGCAATCCACAGCAGCAACCATAAATTTAGTTTCGTGATGGGATACCCAATAAAAATCGCCACTCACAATGTCTTTAGGCATGTATAAAATAAAATGTTGTGGCAAAGTAGCTTCTACTACGGAGCGAGGAGGAAGAATGGCATTTTGCAAACGTTTTGCATAATTGATGCTATCGGTAATGTTTTTATTTTTCTCTTCAATGATTTCGTTTTTTGCTTTTAAGATTTTGTTTGTTTTTTTATTCATCAACAACAAACGAATGGTAATTAAAGCAATCACTACAATCAAAACAGTAATCACCACATAAATATTACGATGTGCTTGTTTGTAGCATACAATGGAATCATCGCCACTACCAGATAGAATTTCCAATGGAGAATGCTTGTGATTAGCATGATTGATGGAATCAAAAAATGTTTCTGCCATTAATTGATTACTGCTAAGTACTACTAAAAATGCGATGGTAAAGAGAATGTGTTTCATACAATTGTTTTGTTCTATTAAAGATAAAACAATTCTCAATAATCGTGAATTAATTGATTCAAATTGCTAAGATTATTAGTAAAATGGAAGAAAGTGTTTTGTAGTTTAGATGTGAGATTTTAGATATTAGACATGAGATGTGAGACGTGAGACGTAAGATTTGTGAACTATAGGCGATTATGATTTTTGCATCTTTCTGTGTGTTGTCAGTTCGTCCCGATAGCTATCGGGATGTCGAAGAGTGTGGGAAGGTTTAACCGCAGAGGCGCGGAGACGCAGAGAATTTTTAAATGAATTTGTGTGTTGTCAGTTCGAGCGGAGTCGAGAACGTGGGAAGGTTAACCGCAAAGAACGCAAAGGTTTTACGCAAAGAAACGCGGAGAGGATAAATGTTATATATATGCTAATGGAGAACAACTAAACCCTAATCCCTATTCACTATTCACTATTCACTAAAAACAATGGACGACTATTTCAAAGGCAGAGGTTCACAAATAAACACCGATAACAAGTTTTTAAAAAACAAATACGTTACCGAGCACGATGAAGTATTGGATGAACCATTGTTGAGCAATGAAAAAACACAAATCTTTTACGAGCATCCAAAAAAGATTGTGAATGTGGTAAAAAGTCCGGACATACCCGGCATGTACTCCATGAACCCCTACCAAGGTTGCGAACATGGATGCATTTACTGCTATGCTCGTAACACTCATGAATATTGGGGTTACAGCGCTGGATTAGACTTTGAACGAAAAATAATTGCCAAACCCAATGCCCCTCAACTGCTCGAAAAACAATTCATGAATAAAAATTGGGAAGTATCTCCGATCATGTTTTCGGGCAATACAGATTGTTACCAACCAGTGGAACGTGAATTAAAAATCACAAGGCAAATGCTGGAAGTACTTTTAAAATTTAAACATCCGGCAAGCATGATTACCAAAAACAATTTGATTTTGCGTGATATTGATTTGCTTCAAGAGATGGCAAAATTAAAATTGATTCATGTAATGATCTCCATCACCAGTTTGCGCGAAGAGCTTCGTCAGAAAATGGAACCACGCACCGTAACCGCAAAAAACAGATTGCGTGTGATTGAAACATTGAGCAAAGCAGGTATTCCAGTTGGTGTAATGACAGCACCCATCATTCCTGGATTAAACAGCGATGAAATTCCTGAGCTGATTGAAGCAGCAGCCAACAGTGGTGCATCCATTGCTGGAATGACCTTGGTGCGTTTAAATGGCTCTATTGGCGATATTTTTAAAGATTGGATTCATAAAAATTTTCCTGATAGAGCGGATAAAGTGTTGAATCACATTGCATCTATGCATGGCGGACAATTAAGTGATTCACGCTATGGAACACGTATGCGTGGCGAAGGAAACATTGCTGATTCCATTCATCAATTGTTTAGCATGGCGGTAAAAAAACACATGCCCAACAAAGTAAAATTTCAATATGATTTAAGTGTGTTCGAGCGTCCGAAACCGAAAAAGGATCAGCTTGATTTATTTGATTAAGTAAAATAGTGTCTGTACATCAAACCTATACCGAAAGCAATTAGCAATACACCGGTAGTATAATTAAACATACGCATTAACTTCTCTGTTAAATAACGTTTGATTTTTGAAGCAAGGGATGCTTTAAATATTTCTACTGTTAATACCAAGCCTAAGGTAATTCCAAAATAAATCAACATTTTGATAACAGAGTAATCGAATGTTTTACTTACCGCTGTTACGTTACCCAACCAAAGTAGCCATACTGCTGGGTTTAACAGGTTCAAGAAAAATCCTTTTAGAATTAAATTTTTAGTAGAAGGACTTGCCAACTCAATGGTATCCTCACTTTTTTTGACAGGCTTTTTAAAATAGAAGGAACCAAACACCACCAATAACACACCAGCCATAATGCCCATGAAGCGTTGATTTTTTTCGTCTTGAATGTAACGAGTAGCACCCAAACTGATTAAATAAATCACCAATAAACAAACAAACAAATCGCTTAACACCACACCAATTGCCAACAATGAACCTTCTCTTGAACCATGTTTAATGCTTGTATTTAACAAAGCAAAAAATGCCGGTCCGAACGAAAAGGACAAGAGAATAACAATGACTACTGTTTGATAGATTAAGCTAATCATTTAGGCTTGTAGTTTATTTAATACCAAATAATCTTTCCACTCATGCAATTGTTTATTCTTTAACACACGTGGAAATTTATTTTGTGCGCCTGCTTTTCCTTTTAATCGCATAAACTCATAAAAGGTATCGGCAGGTAATATATCAACGATTACATCTTTTAATGCTGCAATGCGTTCCACTTTGTAATCGTCATTCAATTCCTTTAAATGATTATCCAATAATTGTTTAAACACTTTTGAATCTACTTTATCATCGGTACCCACATACCAATGGTGTGCAAACATGCCTTCGAATGAAATGCCTGTTACTGTAAATTCTTTTACATCAATGTTCAATTCTTTCGACACCAATTCAATGGCTTTGTTCATGTTGTCTTGCGAAAGATGCTCACCACATAAACTCAAGAAATGTTTGGTACGACCCGTAATGATGATTTCGTAATTTTTTAAGTTCGAAAATTTCACCACATCACCAATCAAATAACGCCAAGCACCAGAGCAGGTAGATAATAACAAAGCATACTCCTCCCCTTCTTTTACTTCACCAATATTTAATACTTGTGGGTTCTCCACCATCACACCATCGCTATCAAAGTTTTTATCGTTGAATGGAACAAACTCATAAAAAATACCGATGTCCAATACCATGCGCATTCCTTCCGCATCTGGTCGATCCTGAAAAGCAACAAATCCTTCGGAAGCTAAATAGGTATCAAAATACATCAAGGGCTGTCCCAATAATTTTTCAAAACCTTTTTTGTAGGGAGCGAATGAAACACCACCGTGTACATACACTTTTAGGTTGGGCCAAATATCATGGATGTTGTTTACATTGTATTCTTTGATGATGCGTTGAAACAATATTTGTATCCAAGCAGGCACACCGCAAATAATTCCGATATCCCAGTTAGGAGCATTCTTGGTAATCTCCTCTAATTTCTTTTCCCAATCTTTTTGTTTGGAGATTTCTTTTCCGGGCTTACTAAAGTTTTGTGCGTAGAAAGGAACATTACCAGTAGTGATACCACTCAAATCGCCTTCGTAATAAACACCATTGTATTTTAAGTCGGTGCTACCACCCACCATCAATACTTTGCGTTCGAAATGTTCTTTAGGTAAATCAATTTTTGCCTGACACGTTAATTGGTTGGTGGTTGTTTTTACAATCGCCTTGATCATGTCGGCAGTAACGGGAATGGATTTACTTGCCGACTCGGATGTTCCGGAACTCAAGGCAAAGTATTTTATCTTTTTAGGCCAACAAACATTTTTTTCGCCTTTTAAGGAACGGTACCACCAATTCTTGTACATGGAATTGTAATCGTGGGTAGGTACCGAACTGCGGAAAGCATCCAATGTGTTGGGATCACTTAATATTTTCGAGAAATTGTATTGTTCACCAAAAGCAGTGAATTCTGCTTTGGATAATAGTTTTTTAAGTACTTTTTGTTGCTGACGAACACCATTCACTCTGCGCATTTTGGGCATTCTCCCTCTCAGCTCAAATGTTCGTTTAATTATCGCTCCTAAAATTGCCATCGCTGCATCTAAATTTTAACGAAAATACTGATTTTTCAAATAATTTCCTCATTTTTATGGGTATAAAAATCATGATTTTCATCAAGCACCAAACCCGCCTCCTATTCCTGATTTTCCTGATTCTTCAGGCGAGTGGCTTTGCACAAATTACAGTGCACAAAAATGCACATGCACACAACGATTACAAGCATCATCATCCATTAACAGATGCTTTAAAAAATGGCTTTACAAGCATTGAAGCCGATGTATTTTTGATAAAAGGGAAATTGGTAGTGGATCATACCTATCCATTAGTAAAGAAAAACAAAGACTTTGAAACGCTTTATTTAAAACCATTACAAGAACTCGCTTTAAAAAACAAAGGACGTATTTTTGAAAATGATTCTACTTCCATTCAATTATTGGTGGATATTAAATCGGATGCGGCAACAACGTATGCTGCATTAAAAACACTTATAGAAAAGTACAAGGAGATGCTGAGTGCATATGAAAATGGTGTATTCCACGAGCGTGCTGTAACCATTGTGTTGTCGGGCAACAAACCCTATCAGCAAGCAAAAGATGAATTGATACGTAGAATGTTTATTGATGAAAGTTTATTGACTTGCAAGAAAAACAAGTATGCAAGAGCGTTTGCTCCTTTAGCGAGCACGCATTACAAGCATACACTCAACTGGAATGGCAAAGGGAAAATTTCAGTAAGTGTTGTGGAGGAATTACTTGCAATGATAGAAACAGCACACCAACAAGGTAAAAAGGTTCGTTTATGGGCAGTACCCGAAAATGAATTGGTATGGGAGCTGTTACTCGATTGCGGAGTGGATTATATCAGCACCGACAAGCTGGAAAAGCTTAATGCATTTTTAAAAACCAGAACAAAGAACTAAAGTCCTTCAATAATTCTGTTTCTCAATTTAGCCGCTTTTTTGTTTAATTCGATGAGTTTTTTCTCATCCATTGCACCTTCAAACTCCTTTTGCATCTCTTTTAATTCTTTAATTAAAGTAGCAAAATAAGCATCTGATTTAAACTCTTCCAAAAGTTTAATAATATTTTCTAAATGTAATTTTTGTTCCCAAATGGTAGCATACAATGCTTTGTTTAAATCCGATTTTGGTTCATCCACAAATGTTTTTGTTGTTAAATACAAACCTTCTAACCAGCTACCAGTAACAACTAATGCTGCCATTGCCACACGCTCATTGCTTTTTAATGTTTGGTCCACTTTGCTATACGAATCGTAAACTACTTTTGCCAATGAATCTTTATTGTCCTTGTACTTATTGTACTTGTCCATCATCTCTTGGTTAAATGCCAATGGGATGCTTAAATCTTCGGCAAGTGTTTTTGTGTTTTTAATGTAAGAACCAATTTGTTGAAATTGTTCGTAGGTAACAGAGTACGCTAAATCGGCACCATACACACCCAAGTTAAATGCTTTAGCATTAAACTGATTGTATTTGGCAATGTTTGCAACACCATTCATTGCTTTTTGGTTAAACCCAATAGCCGATGATTTTAATTTCTCCATCATTTCGAATGGAAATGGAATGTTACTAATCACCATGTCGTACTTAAACTGTGTGTATTCATCCACAGTACTTGTGTCTTTTTTCTCAACGGCAGTTGAATCTACTGTTTCAGAAATAGTTTGATTGTTGGTATTTCCACAAGAGAAAATAAATGCGGTTGAAACTAACAAAAGACTGAAGGAAAGTGATTTAGACATCATGGTTGGTAGTTTTTAGTAGTACAAATCTAAACTAAAATGCCCTATTATCCAATAGCATTTTTAATTAATGCTTAATGACTCTTATCATTTCTCTCTTACCCGGAGGACCAGGCAATGTTTCCAAAACAAAACCTACTTTTTTCAAGGTTCGTTTTACTTCTCCTTTCGCACAATAGGTAACCAGCATTCCGCCCACAGCTGTTGCATTGTAGATTTTCTGAAAAATTTCTTCGGTCCATAATTCAGGCTGAACACGTGGTCCGAATGCATCAAAATAAATTAAATCGTATTGCTGAGGAAAGGAAACTTGCTGTAAGGTATTCTTGATTTTTGTAAAATTAAAGTTGGGGGAAAGTGAAATTTTTGTTTCCCATTCCGATTCATGCATCTGCAAATAAATAGAATGATAATCACTCGCATTTAATTCCTGCACATAATTTAATTCGTTTACCACCTCCATGTCCAATGGAAATGCTTCGAGTGTGGTATAATCGATAACACGATTAGAATTTGCATTTTCAATTAACGTTAGCAAAGCATTTAAGCCGGTACCAAAACCAATCTCTAAAATGGAAATACTTTTTTTATCGTTAAACTGACTTAAACCTGCTTGAAGAAAAACATGTTTGCTTTCTTGAATGGCTCCATGCACCGAATGGTAATGCTCGTCCAAGTCCTTTAAAAACAAAGAATGAGAGCCATCGGCCGTTTTAATGAGTTCGGGCTTCATTAAGGTTTTTGAAATAACTTATTGCTTTCATCAATAAAAGCCAACAGTTCTGTTCTACCTGTTTTTTCTTCTGCCGATGTGTAATACATCTCTGGCATAATTTCCCAAGTAGTTGCTAATTCGTTTTTATAATTTTTAAGATTCGTAGCAATTTTTGTTTTGGTAAGCTTGTCCATTTTAGTAAACACCATTACGAATGGAACTCCATTTTCGCCCAACCAATGAATAAATTCTAAATCTACTCGCTGTGGCTCCAAACGTGCATCAATCAACACCATCATGCACATTAAATTCGGACGATTGACAATGTATTGTTTTATA
>Ga0208626_1000106_pt1 | contig 36631 bp, 39 predicted proteins | sample LakWasMet10_HOW4_2_FD_183860 | JGI IMG/M metagenome (GOLD analysis project Ga0208626, IMG submission 183860) | Freshwater sediment methanotrophic microbial communities from Lake Washington under simulated oxygen tension - Sediment Metagenome... | ecosystem: Environmental > Aquatic > Freshwater >... | reverse complement strand
CCGTTGTATCAGTTGATGGTGATGGTGCTGAAGCCTCTTCCTGAGCAAATGATTGCGTTGATAGAACTGCAACTGTTAATAACAAAAGCGCAAATTTCATAATATCTCCTATATATAGATGTTCTCGCCTGAATGACTAAATCTACCCCGAAGGGCCATTCAAAAGCTTTGACGGCAAGGGGGCAAGAAAGTTTCAAAACTTTTCAACTTTCTTTTTTTTTACTGGAATTTTAAGATGTTAGCATGTCCCCTAAAATTTTTGCGAAACTTTTTTCATCGAAATACGTCAGTATGAGTGACGAGGATTTGATGAAACTGATTCAAGCTAATGATAACAATGCTTTTGAAGTACTCTATTCGAGATATCGGGTACCTGTGCACTCATACCTAAGTGGACTGGTCAGCTCAAGCACTGCGGAAGAATTATTACAAGAAACTTTCATCAAGATCATTACTAAGAACAATACTTTTAAATTTGAAAGTAAAGTGAAGACATGGATCTGGACGATTGCGAAGAATACTCTCAACGATTACTGGAGATCTGTTGATCACCGTATTCAAAGTTCACTTGAGTCTCTTCACTCTGAGGAGTCTGGCGAAGAACTTTACGCTTCTCCACTCGATTCACAAGAAGAGCAATTTTTAAACAAAGTGACCAGGCAACAACTTGATGCTTGTATAAAAGAATTGCCAGAAGATCAAAGAGAGATTGTTTTTCTTCATATTCAATCAGAACTATCAAATCAGGAAATTTCAGAACTGACCGGCGCAGGTGTAGGCGCTATCAAATCGATTCTCTTCAGATGCAAAGAAAAACTGACTGCGTGTTTTAAACGCGGAGGCCATCTATGAAAACAAAAAATTCTTTTTACTCATGGCTTGCTTTAAAGACTCAGTCCGAACCTGCCGCTTCTGTAGATTCAAAAATACTTGCTTTCTCTTCTCAATATTTCCAGAAAGAAGAGAAAAGTTTTTTTACTGGCTGGAAAATTTCAGGCGCGCTAGCTCTCACTGCAGCTGCTGTCGTAATTATTCTCATCAATAAGAATCCTTCATTTCAACCCGGTCCGGCCTTAATGAGTGAAGCCCCTGAGATGATTTTACATTACAATGACATTGAACTCATGGCAGATGCCTCGCAACTTTCTGATGCAGACTGGGCGAGAATCAATGGGCAAAAATAAAAAAAGGATTTCATAGGTCATGCTGACAAAAATTTTAATCATCTTTATCTTTGCGTTGCCCGCAGTCGCTGCAAACAATGATGACGAAATCATAAAAAATCTCGACTTCTTTCAGAGCATGGAAATGTTGAAGGAAGAAGTAGCCTTTGTTTCAAATACGCACCCAGTGGCGTCTGGTCAGGGAAAAAAAGAAAAGACAAAGGAAAAAGCTCCGGAGAAAAAACAATGAAAGCATTGTTATTTGCAGTTATAATTTCACTAAGCCCATTCACAAAATCGTTTGCCGATGAAAACATCGAAAAAAATAAAGCTCAATGGGAAAGGCTTTCTACCACTGAGAAGCAAGCCTTGCGTGAACGCTATAAAGAATGGTCCGCCCTTTCAGATGAACAGAAAAAATCCCTGAAAGAAAGATATGAAGAATTCAGAAAACTTTCACCTGAAAGAAAAGAAAAAATCAGAGAAGCCTATTCAAAGTTTAAACAACTTCCCCCAGAAAAACAGGAAGTCATTAAACAACGTTTCGAAGAATTAAAAAAACTAAAGCCGGAAGAACGCGAAGAACGTTTAAATAAAATTAAAGAGGCCCTCAAAGAGCGCAAAGAAGATAAAAAAGAAGATAGACGTGAAGATCGCCGGGAAGACCGACGTGATGAGCGAAGAGAAGATCGACGCGAAGAACGCAGAGAAGAACGTCGCGAAGAAAAACGAGAAGAAAGAAGAGAAGAAAGAAGAGAAGAACGCCGCGATGACAGAAGAGACGATCGCTCTGGAAAACGTTAAATAAGAAAAGCAATTAACTGAATAGGATGTTCATGAAAAAAATAGTTCTACTGACTGGCCTGCTCGGCCTCACGTCGGCTCATGCCTGGGATTTTTCACTGAAAGGAGACGTGCAAAAAGCCTTCACCAACAACGTCAACTTAACCAATACTGATCCGATTACTGACAACTACTCCATTTTGAGCGGTTACCTCCAGGCCAAAAGTGAAGAATGGAAATTAAAGTTAAAAGGCAGAATGGAGAAATACAGCAATCAAACTGAGAACGACAATTACACGACAGATTTGAGCCTTCAGTATAAAGCTTCCAAAAGCAGCGACTATACAGTCGGAGTTTACAAACAAGTATACAATGGCACGCCTGCGGTCTCCACTGATACTACCAGTGACAACAGTGGTCTCAGAATGGCGGCCAACTTCACTCATGATTTTGTTAAGAGCAAAACATTGGGATACTTTTCAGTTTCAGGTAACTTCAGAAATTATTCCAAAATAGAAGGGCGTAAGGATAAAATTCTTGGTCTCTCACTTGGTCTTGAACAGACAATTGCTAAAAATTTTCTGCTCGTTCCGGATCTCACTTTTCAACACAACAGTTCTGCTGATGCTTACTATAGTAATAACTCCCTGGGTCCGAGTCTTCTTCTGAGCTATACTCCCGATGATACCTGGGAAATTTTTGGCGATATTAGCTATGCGCGCACTACGTATTCCGGCAGAACAGTTTCAAAAATAGTTCGGAATAAAACCGTCACCGAAAAGGAATATCAGGAATTAACTACGACTGATGTGGGTTTTATTTACTCTTTTCCCCAATACTTCTCTCTTACCGGCAAATACACCATTTCCACTAACTCTTCGAACAATTCAAGCTCGGCCTATAAGGCCAATATCGCCTACCTTGGAGTTGGGCTTAAATTCTAAGCAAAGTCTAATTGTCGCCCGGCTTCATCTAGTGAGAAATCCGGGCAATTTACTTCCCTTTTGAACCATAATCACCTAACCTATCACGGTCGTTTTACATTCTAATTAACCAAGGAATTGACCGTGAGTAATCAACGAAATGATCACAATGAAAAAACTGATCGACATGAAATTTTAGACGAGAAAAGACAACAGGCTTTAGACTATCACAGCGAAGGCCGTCCGGGAAAAATCGAAGTTATTTCGACAAAACCCACTCTCACCTCAATGGATCTCACCAAGGCATACTCTCCCGGAGTAGCATGGCCTTGTCTTGAAATCGCCAAAGATCCAGAACTCGCTTACAAGTACACCGCTAAAGGAAACCTTGTTGCTGTTATCTCTAACGGGACGGCAGTTTTAGGTTTGGGAAATATCGGTGCCATTGCTGGTAAACCAGTTATGGAAGGAAAAGGGCTTCTCTTCAAACGATTTGCTGATATTGATGTTTTCGACATCGAAGTTAATGAATCAACAGTTGAAGGAATGGTAAACATCGTTTCTGCTCTTGAGCCGACATTCGGTGGAGTGAACCTTGAAGATATCAAGGCACCTGAGTGTTTTGAAATCGAAACTCAGCTCATTGAAAAAATGAACATTCCTGTTTTCCACGATGACCAACACGGAACAGCGATCATTGCGACTGCTGCTTTCTTGAACGCTATCGAGGTCACAGGCCGTGATATCAAAAAAACCAAAGTTGCTGTTTCAGGCGCAGGTGCCGCAGCGATTTCAGTTTCAAAACTTTTCTTCGAACTTGGTCTTCCAAAAGAAAACCTGATCATGTGCGATTCAAACGGAGCAATCTATAAAGGCCGTACGAAAGGCATGAACAAATACAAAGAAGACTTCGCAGTTGAAACAAATGCAAGAACACTGGCCGATGCTATGAAAGGTTGTGACGTGTTCGTAGGGCTTTCTGCTCGCGGTGTTGTTAATGGTGAAATGGTTGCAAGCATGGCGAAGAATCCAATTATTTTCGCAATGGCAAACCCTGATCCTGAAGTTTATCCTCATGAGGTTGAAGCTGTTCGTTCAGATGCCATCATGGCAACAGGACGCTCGGATTATCCTAACCAGGTTAATAACGTTCTTGGTTTCCCTTTCATCTTCCGCGGAGCTCTTGATGTCCGCGCGAAAAAAATCAATATGCAGATGAAGCTTGCTGCTGTTAAAGCACTTGCTGAACTGGCAAAAGAAGAAGTTCCTGAAGAAGTTAAACTTGCTTACGGTGGAGAAGATTTTAAATTCGGCGTGAATTATCTTATCCCTAAGCCATTTGATCCGCGCGTTCTTACACGCGTCACTCCAGCAGTTGCCAAAGCGGCCATGGATTCAGGAGTCGCAAGAGTCAACATCGACGATCTTTCAGCTTACGCTCGCTCCCTTGAAGGAAGAATGGGCAACACAGCTCAGTTCATGAAATCTCTCAGAGACCGTCTTGGAACTTACGTTGCTAAACGTGGCAACAGAGTTAAAGTGGTTTTTGCAGAAGGAACAAACACTAGAATTCTTCAAGCTGTGAAACAACTTGTGGAAGAAGATAAAATTGAACCAATTCTTCTTGGTAGAAAAAAAGCCATTCATAAAAAAATGGATCTATTGGGTCTTGAAAAACTTAAAGACGACGTTAAGACCATCAATCCAAGAAAACATGAGAAGTTTGAAGACTTCGTCCGCATGTATTCAAAGGAAAGACAAAGAAGTGGTATTTCGATTTACCATGCTGAAGAACTGATGAGCCACCAGAACTACTTCGGTTCAATGATGGTAAAACATGGACTGGCAGATGCAGTTATCACTGGTCCAACACTGAACTACGCTGACTGTTTCCCGCCACTGATGCATGTTATCGGCACACAAGAAAAGAAAAGTGCGGCAGGTATCTTCATCATGACTTTCAAAAACCGCGTTCTCTTCTTTGCTGACTGTGCGGTTCAGATTGAACCGACTGAAGAGCAGCTTTGTGAAATCGCGGCCGGTACAGCTGAATTGTTCAGAAAATTAATGAAACGCGAACCGCGTATCGCCTTCCTTTCTTACTCAAACTTCGGTTCTAACGACCACGAGAAAGCTAAGAAAGTTAAACGTGCTGTTCAGATCACAAAAACGCGTTACCCTAACCTCATCGTAGACGGTGAAGTTCAGGCAGACGTTGCGGTTAACAAAAACCTTCTGGATAAGCTTTTCAACTTCTCGACTCTCGATGCTCCGACAGACATTTTGATTTTCCCTGAATTGAATTCGGCCAACATCAGCTACAAGCTTCTTGCTCAGCTGGCAAACGCGAACGCCATCGGACCAATTCTTCTTCCGATGAATAATTCAGCGAACATCATTCCAAGAACTGCGAGTGTTACAGAAATCGTTAATATGTGCGTTCTTTCAGCTTTATTGTCTGACAAGAAACTGAGCACTAAGGAGTAGTCATGGAAAAGATCATCGTAAAAACTGATAAAGCACCGGCGGCCGTAGGAACTTACTCTCAAGGAGTAGCAATCAACGGAACGTATTTTTTCTCAGGACAGATCGGAATTGATCCGGTGACAGGAAACCTTGTTGAGGGATTTTCAGGACAGCTTAAGCAGGTCATGAAAAACATCGACGGCCTTCTTTCGTCACAAGGCTTGAACCGCGAAAGCATCGTAAAAACCTCAATTTTTCTGACAGACTTAAATAATTTTGCCGAAGTGAACCAAGCTTATGTAGAATTTTTTAAAGAACCCTATCCTGCACGCAGTACTGTTGAAGTTCCAAAACTTCCAAAGGGCGCGTTGGTAGAAATTGAAGTGATCGCTGCTAAGTAAAACGAAGTAGAGTTAATGATTTTAAAAAGTAAGTACGTCTTCGAATCAAAAACAACCAGAATGTATCGGCACCTCCAGGGGGTGCTGATCGTTCTGCTTTCTGTTTTCCTGACGTACTCTTTTGTCTGTTCAATTCTTCTGCTCGATGCCCGCAACGAAACTAAAAACGCTAAAACTAGTTTCGTAAACTCTCCTCCTGATTTAATTGTCGTCTTTACAGGCGGACCAGGTCGCATTGAATACGCCATTAAAAAGGCGCAGGAATTCAAACAGCCAAACGTGTTTATTTCGGGTGTCTATGAAAAGAACTCTGTAAAGACGTTGATGAACCCGATCAGCCCTGAAGCGACTCAGACCGATCATATCGAAATTGATTATACTGCCCGCAATACAGTTGAAAACGTGATCTCGACGTTGAAGTATTTGAGAAATAACCGCGGCCTTAATAAAATTCTGATTATCTCAAGCGATTATCACATCATGCGTATTAAGCAGATTATCAACACGCTGATCCGTGAAGAAGATAAATTTGAGTTTTTCTTCTCGGCCGTTCCATCCAGCTATCTGCATTTAAAAAATATCAAGCTTCTTTATATCGAAACGTTCAAACTCATCCGCACCAAGATCTTCCTGATGTTCTGGGACCAAAAATCGCCTATTGATGTTTCCTGATTAAACGCGGGTAACTGAAATAACTTCTTCAAGCGCCTCAATAGAACTGATCGTCTTTAAAAGCTCTGAATAGTCCTTTACTTCAATTTCAAAGATAAAACTTCCCTTTCTATCAGGCATCGATTTCGCCATCGCAGAACGGATGTTAATCCCGCTATTGTTGATCGTTTTGGAAATAAGGGAAAGAATCCCGGGCTTATCCTGAGTCATGACTCTCACACTTACAGGGTGAGTGAAATTGAATCCTTTATTCCAAGAAACTTTAATTGTGCGTAGAAGAGTTTCGGCATCAACGCGGTTACAATCGCCTTTATGAACAGTAATTCCCCGGCCGCGTGTAATGAAACCGACAATTGTATCCCCCGGAATCGGGTTACAACATTTTGCCATTCGAACCATCACGTCGCTCATGCCATCGACAATAACTGCATTGTCCCCATGAGTTTTTTTGCGGACATTTTTCGTCATCTCGCTTGAATATTTTTCAATTTCTTCAATTTCCGGGATGACATGCTTTTCGGCGATATCTCTCAATGCAGGAATTGCACTGATGACATCTTTCGCTGAATATTTTCCAGATCCGACGAGAACGCACAGTTCTTCTTCGTCAATGATATGGTTTTCATCAAAAAATTCTTTAAAGTCATTCTTCTTAAGGAGGTTTTTGATACTTGTACCGAGAAGCTTGAAAGCTTTCTCGAGAATATCACGTCCAAGTTCTCTGTTTTCGTCGCGCTCAACTTTAAGAAGCCACTGCTTGATTTTAGAACGTGCCTTAGAACTCTTGGCAATATTCAACCAGTCTTTTGTTGGCGACTGAGTTTTACTGGTGAGGATTTCAACCGAATCACCCGATTTCAAAACGTGTCGGAGTGGAACAATTTTTCCGTTAACCTTCGCGCCGACGCAGTGATGGCCGACTTCAGTGTGAATTTCGTAAGCAAAATCCAAAGGAGTAGCGCCGTACTTTAATTCACGAACATCTCCCTTCGGCGTAAAAACGAAAACACCATCGAGATCGATATCATTTTTAATAACGTCGAGAAACTCGCGGTTGTTGTCAGAATTTTTGTTGTACTCAAGGAGTTCCTGAACCCAGTCGAGTTTAGGAGCAGATTTACCAGCGAGACCTTCTTTATACTTCCAGTGAGCAGCTACCCCTGCTTCAGCAACTTCATCCATCTCAGTTGTTCTGATCTGAATCTCAATTCTCTCTGCGCGCGGGCCGATGACTGACGTGTGCAGCGACTGATAGTTGTTTACTTTAGGAATAGCGATATAGTCTTTGAATCGTCCAGGAATGGGCGTAAAAGACGAGTGAATAATACCGAGCGCTTTATAACATTCCGTAATGTTCCCCACGATAATTCTGAAAGCAAGCAAGTCCTGAACCTGCTCGAAATCGACTCCACGGGAAGTCATTTTTTTATAGATCGAGTAGAAGTGTTTCGGTCTTCCCTTCACTTCAGCGTGAAGAGAATACTCCAGAAGTTTTTCTTTAATAGTCGAAATAACTTCTCTGATATAAGTATCGCGTTCCGATTTCTTCATCGAAACTTTCTCAGCAAGACGGTAGTAAATCTCAGGCTTCAAAAAGCGAAGACACAAATCTTCAAGTTCAGACTTTACTGAGTTGATCCCCAGACGAGAGGCCAGTGGAACATAAATATCCAGCGTTTCCTGGGCGATTTTCTTTTGCTTTTCATCCGATACGTATTGAAGTGTGCGCATGTTATGCATGCGATCTGCAAGCTTGACGATGATAACGCGAAGATCTTTCGCCATGGCCACGACCATCTTGCGGAAGTTCTCAATTTGCGATTCTTCTTTAGATTTAAATTTGATCTTTGAAATTTTTGTCAAACCAACAACGAGATCAGCGACACCTTGATTAAATTCTTTTTCAATTTCCTGAGGAGAAATTCCGCAATCCTCAACGACATCGTGAAGGAGACCGGCCATGATTGTATCGAGATCCATGTGCAGACGAATTAAAGTCGCAGCGACGTTCATCGGGTGAATGATATAATCTTCACCAGAGCTTCTCTTTTGTCCTGAATGCGCTTTCTCTGCAAAGAGATATGCTTTTCTGAGCATCGTAAAATTGGCATCGGGATAATACGCTTCAACCCTTCTTACAAGGTCGTCAACGGTGAGATCTCTTTCATGAGAAAAATCTAAGTTTTGGTACATTCCCTACTCTTGTCCTATTTATCTGATAAGATCTTCTCGGTAATTTCGGAAAGTCTTTTATAGGCGTGTTCAATATCGTCGTTATAAATTAAATGGTCGAAGTCGTGTTTGCGCAAAAGTTCCTTTTGGGCATTCATTAAGCGAAGGTTAATCACGGCCGTATTCTCCGTTCCCCTTCCACGAAGGCGCTTTTCCAGCTCCTCTACCGACGGTGGCGAAATGAAAATGACATTGGCGCGTGGACCGAAATAAGCCTTCATCGCATCCGTCCCCTGAACATCCAGGTCAAACAATAGATGCTTCCCTTCGTTTAGGGAGTTTTCCACGAATGTTTTTGAAGTGCCGTAGAAATTCCCATGAACTTCCGCCCATTCAAGAAATTCGTCAGCATTTCGCATATCGAGGAATTTTTCTTTATCGATGAAGAAGTAGTGATGTCCGTGAATTTCCCCCGGTCGCATTGGACGGGTTGTATAAGAGACAGATTCCACCAATGAAGGAAAATCTTCCTTCAAGCGCTTGATCAACGATGTCTTGCCGGTCCCGCTGGGAGCGACAATGACAATCAGTTTTCCGTTTTTGTGATGATGACTATTCAATATTGAGTCCCTGCTCGCGCATCTTTTCCAATTGAACTTTCATCTGCACAACTGCATCTGAAATTTCTTTCATAGTTGACTTAGATCCCATGGTATTCGTCTCACGACCTAATTCCTGGAGAATGAAGTCAATCTGTCTACCTACTTCATTACTTGATTTTAATAGGTTTTGAAATTTTTCCAAGTGGGCATGAACGCGGTTAATTTCTTCATGGATATCGATCTTTTCTAAATAAAAGATCACTTCCTGAAGAAGTCTGCTGTGCTCAACATCGACCAGCTTTTTGTATTCTTCAATTCTCTTTTTCAGTTTTTCTTCAACGTTCGCTTTAAAATGCTCGGCATTTTTCTCAATCACCTGAAAGTGAGTCTTGTAAGTCTCAAGATGCTTAACCAGCACCTTCATCAACTTCTCACCTTCAGCAGTTCTGGATTTCTTCAACGAAGCCAGTGCTTCACGGAAAGCCTTAAGTGCAAGCTCGTTAAGTTCAGTTTGATTCTCTTCATCCTGATCAACCATGAATTCTGATCTTAAAAAATCAGTCATGTTCACTTTTGATTCAAGTCCATTGCTTTTTAAAATCGGTGCAATTTTAGAAACGAACTGAGAAATTTTATTCGGATCGAGATCATCAAAGCGACTTTTGTTCTCGGCCCTCTTGATGTTCACATACACATCAAAAGTTCCGCGTGTGAACTGATCATTCAGTTCTTTTTTCAACTCCATTTCAAGAGACGAAAGTGTTCCAGGCATTTTAAACCTGATGTCTTTGAAACGATTATTCACGCTTTTAATTTCGACAGAGACGACGTAATTCTCAGACTGCGCGTTCGCTTCACCGAAGCCGGTCATTGATTCTGCTGGCATTGTAATTCCCTCTTAAAAACTTTGCTGGAGGATATTACTATTTCATTTAGAGATCAAGGGCCCAGCCACCGACTCTGCCATACTCAAAAAAGATTTGTTTTGCACTTCCGTCTTCGAAAAATACCCAGCGCTCATTTTGATTGCGAGGATTGCCGGCGATATCAACTCGTGAAGGTTTCCCCCACGCCTGCATCACCTGTGATTTTGACATTCCCAGATAAAGATCTTTGCTGTGAATAGAGCGCTTCTGAATGAAATCCTGCCCTTTCCCCTGATCCTCCTGCCAATCTGCTTTCTTTGTACTGATATAGTTAGCGCGCTCGCTCAGAGAGAGGCTCAAGTAATACAGTTTATCAGAATCAGAAGGCAGATATTTTTTATCCTTCGCATATTGTTCCAGGTATTCTTCCGGAATATCTGCCTCTTTTTGCTCGAGCTCGACGCGGATTGATTCCTCTTCCTTCATTTTTTCGCGGCTGCGCTCAGAAGAAGGCGTGCGTTTCTGGATTTCTTCTTTACTGCGATAGGCTTCTCCGCTGTCGCCGCCGACAACTTTGAAATCTCTCCCCGCTACTAAATAGGGATCACTTTCCCTGTTCATTTCTTCAATAAAGCTTCGGTCCGGTAAAAAGCCAGAACAGCTGGTTAAAAACAGCGAACTCATCACCAAAAACGTCCATTTCATCAAATATCTCTTTTCCATAAGACACTCCTCACAATTACCTGCCTGACTCTTCGGGCCCGCCTTTCACAAAGTTCACTTTCCTCACATCCGAATGGTCATGGAGGCAGAAAATTCCACGCCAAGACCGACCGACAAGCTCGGCTATAAACCTTTTTTAAATATCTTCAGCAATCCGCCGATCAGGACAGTGAGGAGATCAGGTGAATTTTTTAATCAAACTTGAAGAGGCCATAAACAACTTTCTGGAAAAGCTTTTTGAAAAGCTGAAGGCCGTCATGCCTCCTTTTGTTTTTGTATTCCTGCTTGCTCTTAAGCATTCACCGCAGACAGTTAAAACCAAATGGACCAAAATATATCAGCCTAAACTTCGCATCACGATGCTGAAGTTGGTTGGGTACACTGAGCACTACACAACAATGGTGCGAGGTCATTTCACGGCCGTACTTATTTATCTGCGCTCTGAAGAATTTAAAAAGGCAGATAAGAAACAGCTGATGATGAAGCCACTTGTCTACGCTAAGTTCAATCCGTTCAAAGCGCTGACGTTTGTAACCACCTTTGCCGTTATCATGCTTGCGGGGTCTGTCATTTATTCCAATGCTGCAAAAATTGTCATTGGAACAAAAGCGCTAAGAAAACCGGCCTCCTTTTCAGAAGCCGAAGAAGATTTGTTTGTTGAATTTAAAAATCATAAATTTGAAGTAAAAATCGGCGGCGCTGGTGGCGGCCACGGTGGTGGAGCTGCAGTTGAAGAAGAGGAAGTCATTTTTCTCGATGTCAAAATTGAAGCTAAAAATGAACACGAAAAAGTCTTATTGGAAGAAATGGAAGAAATGATCGACGACTCAATGGAAGGCATTCATCTTCCTGTGACTGGACTTCCCATTTCTGATGAAAATAAAAAAGAAATTGAAAAATTAATGGCGAAGTCACTCAATGAAGACTTCACTCTTTTAGGTTATCACGAGCCGGTAAAGTCAGTAGAAATCAAACAAAAGCTTGGCGGACGTCCTGTGTATTACAGACAGGCGGAAAGAATGTTCAAGATTGAAGATATCAATCTACAGTTATTTCTCGAAGATACTAAACGCAATAAGCAGGTCTGGATTGACTTCTCTATTCTCGCTTCAAACAGAAACGCCATCATTTATCTGCAGGATCATGAAGTGCAACTACGCGACCACCTGACAACAAATGTAGAACCTGTCATCCCCCAACTTCCAATCGAAGAAGAAGGACGACAGATCATTAAAGATAAATTGCGCACGGAAATTAATGATTTTCTCGAAAAAAATCACATTGAAGGAAAAGTCCTAGACATCTATCTCGACTATCTCCTCGCCTCTTGATTTCACCAGCATCGCTTTCAACGTATTAGGGCTGATATCCAGTATTCGCGATGCTCTGCTGATATTTTTTTCGCTTTTATCAAAGACTGTCGCACAGTAATCAACTTTTATTTCTTCCAGCGTTTTCCACTCATTGTAAGCCTGCCCGATGACATTGGTGTCTTCTTTCAGTGAATAATCGCTGTGATCGAGAACAAGCTTTTTACCTCCAGACAATATTTTCTTTTTGAGGAGATGTGAAGATAACTGACGATAATTTCCGGGCCATGGGCATTGAACATAAAACTTCAGCAGTTCTTCTGATAAAACACAAAATTGTTTGCGCTCGAACTCCAGACAAAACTCCTGGATTTTCTCCGGATGTGATCTCAGATTATCAAGCCCCATGACAATTCCGGAAGTGAGGCGATAATAAAAATCTCTGCGCATTTTTCCTTCGATGACTAACGTTTTTAAAGGAGTTCCCGAGGCAAATATCAATCGTACATTTGATTGAACAGGACTGTTTCCTCCGACAGCTCGAAATTCCTGATTGTCTAAAAAAAGCAGAAGCTTTGTCTGAAGCTCCATTGTTAAAGAATCTATTTCATCAAGAAAAAGTGTCCCTTTATGAGCTTCGAGAATAGCCCCTTTTTTCTCTGTCACTGCGCCGGTGAAGGCTCCTTTCACGTGCCCAAAGAGTTCGGATTCAATAAGCCCGGACGAAAAAGAAGACAAGTTGAGGTGTACGAAATTTCCCTGACGTCTGCTTTCTTCATGAACTTTTCTGGCCAGTGTCGTTTTACCGGTTCCTGTTTCTCCTTCAATCATGACATTGAGAGAACTCCTCATCATTTCATCTGTTAAAACTTTTTCTTCTGTCACCAGTTTTATTTTTGGCTGCGGTTTTGGAAAATGAAGTCGATTGTAGCCTATATCGATTGTGTCGCCTCTTTCGACGAAAGCTTCAAAAGAAAGGATGCCATTTATTCTAAAGGGAGTCTGACCAATACTGCGGAAAAGATAGCGGGAGCGCTCATCGTAGGCCGTTGAACAGAAATGCTTAATCAAAACAAGTTCGAATGCATGAAATTCCTTATCGAAAACAGGAAGATTTAATTCGCCACTGGTTGAATCAAAAGAAAATTCTTTTGAAGTCTTGATCAAATATCGGAATCGTTTCAGGCGATACGTTTTCTTTTTTTCCTGCAAGGCTTCGAGAATGAATTCATCATCTTCTCTCACTCCTCTTCCGCCGATACTTGATTCGAGGTTATAAGGTATTGTGCGCTCCAATTTACGTTCACCCATGTATTCTCCTTTGTTTGGACCAACAGCGCTCTACAAAGAAGGGGCCAAGACGAGAAAGGTGCAATTGTGTGTTTTTTGCATTATGATGGTGCTGAAGTTAAACCAGAGTAAAAATACGAGACATTCAGATGAGCTATCAAATTAAACAACATTCAGCAGATTTCAAAATGGGAATTTCGGATCCTGCTCAATTTGAACAATGGCTTGCTGAACATCCGGATGTTATCGGTGTGGGTTTTGTCGGCAGATCGAATGTCGGGAAATCTTCCACCATCAATGCCCTTTTTGGTTCTAAGACGGCACGAGTGTCAAAAACTCCGGGCCGGACGAGAGAGATCAATATTTTCGAATTTGAACTTGGCCTCAACGGTAAAAAAAGTGATTTGCAGAAATTTGTTTTGATCGATTTACCTGGATACGGCCACGCTGAAGTTTCAAAGGAAATGTCGAGAAACTGGGATCAACTGATGACATTGTTTTTCTCTTATCTATCTCCTTCAATGATGCTGGTGAATCTTCAGGATGCCCGCCATCCAAATCAGGAATCGGATAAAGCGTTTCATAAGTTCCTCAAGAATTTCACTCGAAATGCGATTCTCGTTTTCAATAAAATGGATAAATTGAAAACACAGAAAGAAAGAGCTGAGCTCGACAAAATGAAACCGGCCCTTTCGAAAGAATATAAATGGATCAGACAAATGTATTTTGTTTCAGCTGAAACAAAAAAAGGTCTACCGCAAGTAGAAGAAGCCATTGTGGCGCATTTGCTGGAAGAACTTGAAATTAGAAAATCAGACAGAGACGCTGATAACGAGATTGATTAATCTTCTGGTTTTGTTTCTGGTTTCTTTTCAGACTGTTTATCAGTAAGAACAGCAATATCCTGAGGGCATTTCGGCCCGGCTGAAAATTTAATTTTATGGACCTGGCGCTCGATTTCTTCGAGATCTTTTTTGCAGGCACGCACCGTATGCAACAAAGCACGAACTTTCGCTGAATCCCATTCGACTTCACCCGAATCTATTGCTTTTTCCAATAACCGGCCTAGCTCTTCATAGGTATCTTTTAAGTGCGCATTAGTTCGCGATGCAGTCAGCATCTTTTTTCCAATGACACTTGTCTTTATCATTTCCTGTTGAAAGCCAAAAAAGAAGCGGTTGAGCTTTGCTTTCCAGTCCGATTGTTTTTTCATCGGACCAGTATATCCTCACGCGATCAAACTTGTGAAGAATGAATATTTTGGTAGCATGGTTAGTAGAAAACTCAGTTAATTTTAAGAGTTTAAGAGAAAGAAAGTAGGTTATGACTAAATTTGAGGCCCTGGAACAAGAACTTGAAAATCGTTACGGAAAAAACCGTGACCCCTGGGGACTTGAGCCTAAAAGAGCGATTGCTGATTTAAAGGTGCTCTATCCACTCTATGAATATTATTTTGATGTGCAGGTTCATGGAAAAGAACAGGTAAAGGACAGGCCTTATATGGTTGTATCCAATCACACTGGTCAGATTCCCATCGATGGCATGCTTATATGCACGGCTTTTGCGACAGAACTGGAAAGACCTCGCATTCTTCGCCCTCTCGTTGAAAGATTTTTGGCAGGATTGCCTTTTCTCGGCCGCTGGTCTTCAGAAGGCGGCGCTGTTCTTGGTGATCGCAACAATTGTCTTAATCTCTTAAAACGGGGCGAATCCGTTCTCGTCTTCCCTGAAGGCGTTCCAGGTATAGCCAAAAACACAAAGGATTTTTATAAGCTGCAAAGATTCACCAAAGGATTTCTCAGAATGGCCATCGCGAGCAACGCTGAGATTCTTCCTATTGCCGTCGTTGGCGCAGAAGAATTTTTTCCGTACGTGTTTCATTTGAAAAAGATCGCGAAGCTGCTAAAAATTCCCGCGCTTCCTTTGTCCTTGAATCTCTTCCCTCTCCCATCGCCTATTGATATTTACATCGGCGAGCCTTATTCTCTACCAAAAGAACTTAGTCATGAAGCTTTGGATGAAGAACTCGAAGTTCACATTACGATCATTGAGAAAAAAATCCAGGAGCTCACTGAGCACGGTCTGAAAAATCGAAGAACCATTTTGCAGAGATTGAAAAAATGAAATCTGTTCTCATCATCGGTATTCAAGGTGCGTTGGCAAAAATTACGGCCGAGCTTTTAATTAAAAAGCATCCGCAGATCAGAATTCACGGAGTGGATTCGCGTGCGATTGATGATGTTCCTCACCGCTCACAATTAACTTTTCAACAGATAAAATACACGCGTACGAATTTCGAGAAAATTTTTCGCGAATTTAATTTTGATACAGTCCTTCACCTCGGCCGTCTCGGACATTCGCGCGCCACAGGAAATATCAATAAACGTATAGATATTAATCTGGTTGGTACGAATACGATTCTCGAGCTCGCTCAAAAATTTCATTCCAAAAAAGTTGTCATCCTTTCTACTCATCACGTTTATGGGGCCCACGGTGACAATTCAATGTTTTTGAAAGAAGACGCTCCTCTTCGCGGCAGTTTTAAGTACGCCGAACTGAGAGATGTCGTAGAAATGGATCAGATGTGTACGAACTGGATGTGGAAAAACCAGAACCATATTGAGACAGTTGTGCTCCGTCCCTGCAATATTATCGGTCCACAGATCAAAAACTCGATCACCCAATATTTAAAAACGCCTTATGCGCCTTTGCCGATTGACTACAATCCCATGTTCCAATTTGTTCATGAATTCGATATGGCGTCCATTATTGTCGCTTCAGCTGAGTCGCTCAAAACCGGCATTTACAACGTCGCCGGCGATGATGTCGTCAGCCTTCATGAAGCTTCTGCGATCGTGGGAATGAGAAAAATGAAAGTTCCCATCATTCTCGTTGAGCAGCTTGCAAAAATCATGACTCCCGTCTGGAAATTTCCCACCTATCTCATCGATTACCTGAAATTTCCCGCGACACTCGACAACAGCGAACTAAAGAAAAATTTGGGAGACAATATTTTCCGTTTCAGTGCAAAAGAAGCCCTCGAGCTTCTTAAATTAAATTGACGGAACTCCCTCTACTCCATTAATATAAGTGTTCCAATATCAGTGCCTTGGTGGTGGAATGGTAGACGCAGCGGATTCAAAATCCGCCGCCCGCAAGGGTGTGCGAGTTCGAGTCTCGCCCGAGGCACCAATCTTTATCCCCCCTCATTTCAGACAATTTCTGAAAGGGTTTTTTCAAAGAATACTGCAAAGTTGCCTTATCTAATTCTTGGTTCGAGAGAATCAATTTCAGCAGATTTTTCTTTTCATCACTGTTTCTTGTATTCCATAACAATTCCGCGTTTTTAGCCAGTTCGAGAATTTTATCCTTTGTTGCAGTAAACTCGGCAGTACTATCTTCGATTAATTCATCTGCCAAATTCTGCAATCTAGTTCTTTCATCTTTAATTCGTTTCAACTTACGATTAAAAGTTTCTTCATCGAGTCTTCTTGATACGAATAAATCAACTAGCGCGTCTTCTTCCTGCTCACTTGCGGTTACGGATTGTTTTATCTTTTCTAATTGAATTTTACGTGATCCCAGGGCTTTTAAATGCGATCTTTTTAACTCTTCTGAAACTAATTTTGCAAAATCTTCAGAAATTTGGATTTCTCTTACCGGTTTAGCGAATTCTTCCCAGAGATGAGCCTCACTCACATTGATCTGCTTTTCATTAGAATTTTTATGAACACCTTTTCCATCAGAGCAATGATAGTAGTGATAAATTTTTACTTCCCCGGTCTTTTTTATGGTCTTAGTTTTGGGATCGTAAAGAATAGAACATTTGCACTCCGAATCGGCACATTTTAAAAAATTATTAAAAGCTCCTGTTGGAACCGCTTTGCCGCCGGGACGAGTAATTTCTTGGGCTGCCATAAACCACTTTTTGGGAACAAAAACTTCATGCTTGCCTTGATAGACTTCTCCTCCATATTCCAAAATTCCTGCATAGAATTTATTCTTAAGTATCTTGTCTATTGTGGCTTTATTTAATTTGGAAATTTTTTCAATTGGTAGTAATTTCTCTGTGATTATTTTCTGCTTAATTTCATTTAGAGATAAATTATATACCGCCCGAAGCTCAAAAATTCTTAAGACTGCATCCTTTGTATTCTCATCAACTGCGATTGTTGCTTCTTTTCGGTCGTGCTTATCCTTTCTTCCTTCTCGAATATTTTTATACCCGATAGGAGCAGGCCCAGGCTTCCAACCATTCTCAGCTTTTTGCTTAAGTCCTTTTAGCGTTTCTCTCCCAATATTCTTAGCAATATATTTACTAACTGAAGCGAACATATCATCTGCAAAAATATCAGCAGGACTCGCATTTTTGTCAACAACACGCCTGTCTTTGTAATAATGAATTATTAAATGTCCGCTTAGTACATATTCCTCGAGCTCTTCCTTGTGAGTTAAATTTCTCGTTAAGCGATCAGGCTTTTCAACGACAAGATGAATTGGTCCTTTTGAGCGTTTCATAAGTTTTTTCAAAAAATGAAACATCTCGGAATACTTCACACGTTTTTTTACTTTGCTTGCTGTTTCCACAAAACTAAAAACTTTTTCAATTTTTAATTTTTCTTTTTCACAATATTCTCGTGCGTATTTTTCTTGAGCTTCTAACGAATATCCATCTTCCTGCTTTTTATCTGAAATTCTACAAAGTACGATTGCGTTCATTTTCTTCCTCCATTTTTTCCCGCTCCCACTCAAGTAAAGTTCTAAATAGTATCACCGCTAACAGAAATTCTTCGTTAGAAACATCATTTTGAGCTAGAGTTGTTTTTAAATCTTGATCCACAATTAGACTTTGCAAAAATCCAATTAGGATTAAAACCGGGGTTAAGAAATACTAATAAAAGTACATAAGCAGTGGATTTTCATCACCATGAAAAATTTTAACAATTGACTTATTAGACGTAGCTGATGGTGCATAAACCCAATTAACCATAAAATTCATTTCTAAGCACATTTTGAACAAAGACTGAATGTCTCTTCCCTCCCTTAGAATCCTTTGAAACTCATCAATGAAATTTTGATTAATAATAACTTCACGGTAATTAAATTCACTAAGCAAATCGGCATTGGCCTTGCTCAACTTTGCAGAAATTAGACTTTTCAATAATCTAATAATTAATAGATCTTTTTCTAACTCCTTTATAACTTCTTCCCCATATTTATCAGACCTACTCCTATCAAAATCTATTACATTGAATTCATCTCTAAACTCGCTCAATTTATCGTCTTCATCATACAATTCAATCTCGTCTTCATCATCCAGATAGAAAAACTCAGTCCTATAATCCAAAATAAAGTCATAGTTTGCGGAGCTATTTTTTTCGACATAAAAGAATGCAAGACAAAGCGCAACTAAAACTTTTCCCCAAACGTCATCTTCATCCAAAGTATTCAGAGTTGATGAGTGAAAAGCTGCTATTTGGCTTTTATCGAAACCATCCAGTGCTAAGTCATCATCAAAGTCTGGAGATATTCTTTCTAATGCAAGAAATTTCATCATCTCAAGTGAGCTATTTTCCTTCAAACGTACAGATAAGTCATAAAAGGCTTTGGTTGGTTCTATTATATATGGATAAGAATTTTTAAAGCCCAGCATTTTTGTAAAAAGCCTCTTTGGCATAATTATTTTAAAAGCAACAATATCCGACAATGCTGTCTTTAATGAGTTAGCTTTAATTTTCTCACCGTTTGATTTTGTATAACTTAATGCCAAGTAAAAATCCTCTGAGCTATCAAACTCATTTTTCATCTTCCGAAGCGCTCGGTTGAAATTATCAAGAATTTCTTTCTCACCCTTATTCAAACTTCGATCTTTCACTGCTTTCTCCTAAGAACAATTACTTACTCTATCTGAATTAGTATTAAAAAAGCTCTATTGAAATACTAATTGTAATACAGAAAATGGTTTCAATGATCAAAAAAATTATAGGAGGAAAGATTATGAATAATAAACTCGAAAATCAAAAAAAGATGAAAGAAGTAAGGGACCAACGCCCTCTAAGGAGCCTTCGTAATTACGAAAAACTAGATTTCATATCTAGTGACTCAAGATTCATCTTACTAAAAAAGGTTAAGGATATTAAAACAAACCTTGAAAACTTTGATTCATCAGTTAAAGAGAAGGCCATCAAAATTGGAAAACTGGTGTTTGAATTCAAGAATGAATTACAGGAGCTTCGAAACAATTCAGATAAGCCATTTTCAATAAGAGAATGCTATGAGGTTCAATTTGGAAAAGACATTCGCCGAATAAATGAATATTGTGCTGCATACGAAGCATCCTTGACTGCTGTTAATGACCAAATCCAGCTATCATCGTTGATCATATTGGGCCAAGCCCTGAATTCAAAAGATCAGCGAAAAAAAGAAATTGCAGAAAATGCATTGAGAGAGAACACACTTCCTGGTGGGATAAAATTAAATTGTATTAATGTAAAAGATTTAAGTAGCCACTTAAGTACATCGATAGAATTATCTCAAGATAAAATCAAAGAAATTGATCATGATTTAAAAAATGTAAAATCAAACATAAGTATCCTATTCAATCTTATCCAAACAAAAAACTATAACTCTTCTGCCGAGACAAAAAATAAACTCGAAAAAATTCTCAACGACCTGAGTGAAATTTCAATAGAAACAGAAAAGTGCATCTCTATAATGCTCCCAAGCACAACATGGGGGAAGAAGAATGCTTATTACAACTCATCCAATTATGAAGTTCAAACAGAGATCGATCATGAAGAAATTGCAGACCACCTAAGAAACAAAGAGGAATTTGAGAACTATTTAGAGTATCGCGAAGAAGAATAAATCCACCATACCGGAATCCGGTATAAATACGATGAGTACAATATAACATACGCAGAAATGGTATAAATTTTTGAGACTAGAACAATGAAAAACAAAGAAAGAATAAACTCCAACTACAGCAAACACCTTGAAATAGAAAAGTGCAAAATCCAAAGTACTAAGTTCTCTTCAATATTTGTAACAATAAAAAAACAATTAAGAAATTTAAAGAAGACTAAAAGACTTGAGGCAGAATCTTTTCTAGACATGCTTCACTTAAATTCGCATGAATTTTCAAGTGAGCTTTTGGAAAACTTACTCCCTATTCCTATAAAACAAAATGATCATTTTTCTTCAGGTAACTTTTATGAATTCAAGCTAAACGGGAAAACAATTTCCTTTACGCTAAAAAAATATTTCTACAAAGAAATCATTTACCAACTACAGATAAATCCAAAGCAATTCGACTCTTCTAAAAAATTATTTGAAGTAATTGAATTAATATATGGAAAAAACTTAGAGGAAATGGATTACGAGATATCTCGTTGTGACATTGCATTTAAAGTGAAGGATGAATTTTTTAATACTAGTCTTCTAATAAAAACGGCAAGATTTCCGTGGAAAAGAACTACCATGACTTTTAATCAGAACAATGAAGAACTTATTGCGAGTGAAGTGGGTTACAGAACTAGATCCAGATCTTCTAATCACTCAATTTATTCTAACACATTCAAAGAAAACAAATTTAAGAACAAACAAGTGCAGGAAAATTTTATCCCCTATTCAAAATTTGAATATCAATTGAGAAGGAATGAACTAAGAAGAAATGGAATTATCAAAATTCAAAATCTGAAACACCTCAGTTCAGATGACATTTTTAAAAAATTCCAACTTTATGATCCTACAATCGCAAACATTCTCAACAAGCCCTCTCGGAAAAAATTTATTTTATTTCAAAAGATAGTAGCAAATCTTGGCTGGCAAAATGGTATTAAGTTTTATCGAAATGAATACAACCAAAACTTTAAATCACTTAATAAAATTGTAGTCCCACTTACAATTAATTACGGAAAAGTAAAGGTCGTTACTTGCTTAAAAAAAAGATTTAAGGAATGGTTTGCGGAATGGTATGAAGACTATGAAAGCATTTTTAACCAACCTCATTCTTATAACATTAAATCACCTGCAGATGAATTTCATGTCGAAGTGTCAGAACTTGGGTGTATTGAATTTTCCAGCATCCAATAAATCCACGATGAGGAAAGACAATTAGTTCCACTTGATTTTGGGGAATAAGCTTTATATCAACCTCCGAAGGAAATTGATCGTGGTGCTTCTTGGGATGTGAATGTCCCCAGGCTAAAACACTTTGGCCTATTTTTTTCTTTTCTTTTATAAGCTTTTTCTTTTCATTTTCATTCCACATTGAAAAGTTTTGAGGGAAACGTGATATATTACTAAGTCGGAAGACATTTTCTATTATTTTGTTTTTTCCAAAGCAGATAAAATTAATTTCTCGCTCAGATTGAGCCCACATTAATAAGCGGTTGAAATTTTCATTAGAAATAAATATTTTGTCTACATAAGTAGTGGTTTTAGGTTGATAAGACATTCGATTGTCTCCTCCAAGTATTTTTTTAACAAAGCTTTATTTTCAATTTCCATTCTGCATTTTTGATAGCGTTCAAGATCATTGGCCCAATCTGATATTTCTTCAACAAAGCTCGCGAAACGCCTATGAGCAGTTTTTGCACGGTCTATATCTCTCTTGTTCTCATCAATATCGAATGCAATTTTTTCGATCGAAGTTTTTTCTTTAATTGCATGTATGTCTGCGATTGTAAGCTGTGTAATGGTCTTATATTTTCTTCCAACGAGAACCTTTCCGCCTTTAGCAAGAGATTCAAGTTTTTTTGTTTCAAGTGTTGAAGCCATCAAATACAAAACTGATGGCTTTGAACTTAGAACCATTAAGGATTTTTTGTCATGAAATTTAAGATATAAGTTTATTAAACGATGTGCCTGCATTTCATTCATACTGAAATGCTTATCTATGTGAGTAATGAATTGGGGCCTTTTTAAAATTGCTTTTAATTGATTCAAGCAACGTCCAATCTCTATTAAAGAATGCACTGACTTTTTCCAATTCAGTTTTATATTGTTAGTGAGGATTTGGATCTTTTGCTTTTGATTTTTTTGATTCATTTTTCACCCTGATTTTAAAGTCAAAAAAAATGACTTTTTGCGTTGTTAACTTGACGTATAACCACTCGATTTTGTTGATATTCTTAGTTCACTTCACATTTTACAACGCTATGTATTAATGGTAAAATGTAAGTGTACTTAATAGTGAAAAGATCATTAAAAACGACACTTCAAAATCCAGTAGAAACGATTTTTAAAAATCTTTCGGAACTTCCACCTGAAAATCTTGGCCCAAATAGTTTTAACATTTTGTTAAAAATTTCAATTTCAGAAAATTGTATAAATCACGAAACAGAGGAGTAAAAAAATGGAGAAATATATTTCTTCCGATGATCTATCTTCGGGTCATTTCGACGTACGAGATACAGATACGAAATACATTAAAGCGCGATTAATAAGAATGCTTGTAATCGCGGTTAATAAAAACAAACTGGATTATGGAACTCTTCGTTACATCTACCGACAGGTCATTCAACGGACAAAACTTTCTGTACCCAGGAAAGCTAAAAAGCTTTACGTGCTTCCGACATCAGAAGAACTGGACCGCTTTTTTGAAACGATGGATGATCCACAAGTAAAATTACTTTTTCAAGTCATTCATAACTGCGGTTTACGAGTTAGTGAAGTTTGCTCAATCAGAGCTCATAAAATTGATTTTCAAAATCGAACAATTTTTATTACCGGCAAAGGGAATAAAGATCGGCTAATCCCCATTACCTCTAGACTTGCAGACAACATCAAATTGTTTTTGAGCGGACGTAACCATCATTTTCTTTTTGAAACTAAACTGGGAACACCCTATTCAACTAGAAGAGTTGAACAACTCTGCCAATTACATAAAGAAAAAGCAAGGATCATTAAGAAATTTAGTCCACACACATTACGACATTATTTTTTCAGCCGCCTTGCTGAACAAGGTCTTGATGTTGATATAAGAGCGATGATCGCAGGACATTCAAACGCAAAAACACAAGAGATCTACACTCATGTTGGTTTAGCAGGAACAAAAGATTTAATCATAGATATGCTCGAAAAAATGGAAGCGGCAAAAATTCTAAAGTAAGGAATGCAAAAATGAACAAAATTATTAATCACCTTAGATCTGGTGAAAAGGTACGAGTGTTTTTAGTCGATCAACCGCCCAAGGAATTCACGATATTTTGTGTTGCTGATGACGAGATCGTTTTAGTTGAACCTTTCAAAGTATTAGCTAGACACTCAAAATTTCCAGGCGACACTTTGACTGTTGCTAACACGATAAAAGCTCCTGACGGAACAAAAATATCGATTGGAAACCAAGTAAGCCTAATAGCTCCTAATGGAAAAAAATTGAAAATGTTTGTCAGTTACTTATTTGGAAAAGATGGATTAGTTTTAAGCTTCAAAAAGAAGCCGAGTCGTAATTCCTTGAAATGGCTTCTCAAAATGATGTCACATTTTTAAATTAAATCGGTTCTGCGGGAGTACCACAGGCAACCTTTACTTGGTCGCTATTCCAAACTCTCATCAAATTTCCCGCATTCGGCTGTGAACAATCCTTATCGAGAAATTCTCGTATATCAAATTTTTCTTCAACACATTTGCACCACTGTTCTCTAACTTGCCAGTGTGCTGAAAAGCCTAAGGCCGTTGAAGGTCCACACCCTTCTCTAAATGCAACAGTGGCTTTATTCTTATCAGTGCATTTATTTATCGGGGCTACCGCCGCTTGTTCAGCTGGTTCTTCAACATTTTTTTTACCAATGAAAGTGGCATAAACGCCAACGAGAATCACTAATGCACTAAGTGCGTATGCAATTTTTTGGAATATGCTTTTGAAATTCATTTTTAATCTCCCGTAACTCTTTTAGCTTCTTCTTCACTCTCAGCTTTATAAGTTTCAAGCTTCTCAGAGACTGGAACCCGTTCAAACCTCTTAGGGTAAGCGTCTGCAAGCTTCATTGCCATTTCTTTCCAGTCTGGCGCAATTTCTGGCCCATCAGTGAATTGCCCACCTTCGACTCCGAGAATAACTTCTCCTGAATTCGCGTCAACTAGATTAATCATTTGGTCGCAGTAATAATCTTTAATATTGAGGCTGAACAATTTCGATTTGAAAAAGCATTGCGTGTGTCCAACAACAACAGCACCGACACCGTAAAGCTTTCCCCAGTGAGCGAATTTTTCCTTATCTAAATATCGATCAGAGTTTTTCTTGTGAAGTTCTTCTTGCTCTTTTTTAATTGCTTCAAGTCCTGACTTTCGATCAAGAACTGTCCACATTTGCTGTTGAACTAAAGCGGTCTGAAGCCTAACGTAATTTTCTGTTGATAAACTTGCGGGATCAACCATTAAGCGCATATTTTTATCTGTAAATTTCGTTCGATACTTTTCTGGATTGCTTGAACAAGCAACTAATGACATAGAAAATAAAATAAATAAAATCTTCTTCATTAAAACCTACCTATAGCCAGCGACTGAACCTGATAAAGAAAAATTATCCATTGTCATGGCCATTGAAGCCGATCCTGTACTGTAAGCTTTAACTGAAATTGCTACATCCGAACCAAATGAATAGGTAGCCTCGGCAACACTCATTGAAACACTCCCGCCGTTTCCAGTAACATCCAGGGTCATGTTTCCGTTTATCCTAGAGATTGAGTATTGCTGCATAAACGAGTGTTCACTATCCCAGTCATTTTGAATTGCACCGTATGCTTGAGTAGATGAAGTTAATTGAAGGACATTATTCTTGTATATGCGATAAAAAAACGAAGCTTGAGTATCATTGGAAGCGTGTCTAGGAGAAACGTAATTATTTACGGCCGAAATGTAAAATGTTGCGACTATCTTATCTCCTGAGCCATAGTCGAAAATTATTTCATAAGCATTTTCCAGTTTTTGTTCATCATCGAATCCCAAATTAGCAGTGACGTCGAACCTTGACGCTGTTAAATGTGTTAAGCCCGTAAAGGTGACTGCACTTGAAACTCCGCCGGTAAGCTTTACAGAGCGAGTAGAGTTTGAATTCGATGAGTACTGAAGAGTTACGCCATTTGGATTTGAAACAGTCCAAAATGTAGCATGAGAAGCGTCGAAGTTATCACTTAGCGAAACCGTAGTTGCATTTGTACTCGTTGAAGACGAGCTTCCTCCACCACCTCCACTGCAGGCAACTAAGGATAGGCATAACAAAATGAAGCAAAAAAGATTTTTCATTTCTTCTTAACTCCCTTCCCCTCTCGAAGCTTACTGATCTTTATTCGGACTATGCCTTCAAAAAGATCTTCAAAATCAAGTTCATCAAGGCTTTTTATATGCTTTTCATCGTAACCATTAACGAGATAATCGAGGCTCACTTCAAAGTATGTGGCCAAAATCTGCAAGTTTTTTAGTGAAATTTGCCTTCCGTTCATAACATCAGAAATTGTGCTTATAGAAATACCTGTTTCTTTAGCTAGATGGCGTGCAGTTATCTTGTTCTCAACGAGAAGTTTCTTGAGCGTTGAAGGAAGTTCATTTTTCATAAACCGTATTTCGGTTAGCCTAAATATTTCCTATAGCGTTATTCGACAAACCGATCAGTTGATCGATAAGCCGATAGCACTGTCAAAAATTGATAGAAGATTTACATTTCTAAAACCAATTTCAGTTTCATTTCATAATCTTCTATTTTAGAATGTGAATTATATTTAATTACCGCAGAGCAAGGTTGATAAAAATGAGTGATTCCGAAAAATCATTAAAGCTAGAATTTCATGGCAGAATTATTGATCACCTCGGTATTCAAATGTATCAAAGCTCAGTTGCTGCAATTGCCGAAATGATATCTAATGCATGGGATGCTGACTCAGAGAATGTATATATTACTCTTCCCAGTGACTCTTCCCCAATAATTATTATTAGGGACGATGGCCATGGAATGACATTTGAGGAATGCCAAAATCGTTTTCTAAAAATTGGATATTGTAGAAGAGGAATGCGGAGCACTGAGACATCTAGAAAGTATCAACGCCCAATTTTAGGCAGAAAAGGTATCGGTAAATTTGCAGGATTTGGAATAGCCCAAAATTTAAAGATAGAAACTATCAGTGAAGAAACTGGCGAAAAAACTTGTTTTCACTTGGATTTAAATAGAATTCGAGCAGGTGAATTTATTACTTCTGAAGAATTCAAAATCATACCGGAGCTTTATGAAGGCCCGGATGATACGAGAAAAGCAAGTCACGGAACTACAATCACTCTTACAAACTTAACTGTCGGCAGATACCCGAGTCTAGATTCTTTTAGTAAAAGCATGGCTAGACGATTTCTTTTAAGACAACGAGCCAATAATTTTATTATCAAAGTAAACGACCAAGAACTTCCTGCTGAAGATGAGAGAGAAGTTCAATATGTTTTCCCGGAAGATTATCACGCTTCAGAGAAACCTGAGACGATAACTGAGGTTAATGACGATGGCTGGGCAACGGAAACACTTCCAAGTGGCAATTCAATCAAATGGAGATTTTGTTTTTACAGAGAACCAATTAAAGAATCTGAATTAAGAGGTGTATCCATTTTTGCGGGTGGAAAGCTTGCTCAAACACCTTTCTTCTTTAATATTTCAGGTGGGATTGGTGCGCAGTACAGCCTAGAATATCTAAGTGGCCAAATTGAAGCTGATTTCATTGACAACCTACCTCAAGACATCATTTCTCCAGAGCGACAGCGAATCAACTGGCAACTCCCTGAGACATTGGAACTTCACGAATGGGGACAAGAAAGATTAAAATCCCTTTTTAAAATCTGGAAGGATCGCCGCGGTGAAGAGAGATCTCAACTTATCTACGACAAAATTGAAGGCTTCAAAAACCGATTGGACAAACTTGGCAACCATGAAAAGAGGATAATTGAATCGGCCCTCAGAAAATTAGCACATATTACTTCTATAACTGATGAGCAATTTAAAGACCTTGGTAATTCAATGTTGACGGCATGGGAAGGTGGGAGACTTAGAGATCTTATTGACAGTATTGCAAATACACCGAGTATGGCGGAAGACGCTTTATTAGGTATTTTGGTTGAAGCTAAGGCTTTAACAGCTCTTCATACTGCGGAAGCAGTAAAAGCAAAATTAGAAATTATTGCAGGTCTAATGGAGCGAATCAAAGAGAAAGAATTAGAAAATAAAGTTAGAGACTATATTGCAGAAAATCCTTGGTTGATTGGTTCTGAATGGGAGACTTTTAGAGTTGAAAAATCAATTAGGCATTTTATGGATGATGCTGGAACCGAAGCATATGGAGAAGAGGCGAATAAAAAAAGAATTGACCTTGCCCTTTCAAGTGGAAATCAAATTTTAGTATTAGAATTTATGCAACCAGGACTAACAATAGATTTGGACCATTTAAATCGTTACGAAACTTATGTCGATATTTTAAGAAATAAAATAAAAGTTAATCCTCAATCTGGTTTTCAACAAGTGTCTGGAATCGTAGTAGCAGATAAGCTAGACCGTAAGCCCCATATAATTACAAAACTAGAGAGATTATCTGAATACAATATGAAGGCATTTGATTGGGAAAGCCTGCTAAGAAGTGCTGCATCTAAATGGAGTGATTACATCGATCTACTTATTGAGCGAGCGCCAGCTGATGAACGTTTGCTAAATTTAAAGGCTAAATTAAAATAGAAAACTTTTTTACTTAAGCAGTTTTAAAATATAAATGACATTATCTCGGTTCGAAGATCGTCAACTCCGAGGCACCAATTTCAATTTAATTTCTTAAGCTCTCTCACCAAACGAAAAATCGTATTTCAAAGATAGGAACATTGAAAGGATTCCGCCGACAAGGAATACTCCTCCCATATAACCAAAAATCGCAAAGGCTTCCTTCGCTTCGCTTCTGCCCATTTCCGGACCGTAAATTCCCGCAAACAACCAGACAAAGGGATAAAGAAATCCACCGACAGCAACCATATAAGAAGCAATTGTGACAAGATTTTTTGGAGCTTTAAGGCCAGCTAGTAAAAGAAGAATTCCCATCATCATGGCGCCAATTCCAGTCGCATGAAAGTGAAAGCGTTGATAATAGCGCCAGTTTTTATCCTGTTCGCCTTTCATCTTGGCCGCTTTTTCCGTCGCATCTGTGATGCTTTGGATTTTTACATTCTTCTCAAGTCCTGCTGTGATATTCTTCTGAAAGAGATCTTCATTAACAGCAAATAGAATGGAAATAAAAACTCCACCTACGATGCTTAGTAATGCTAAAAAAAATGGTATTCTCTTAATCATAAATTCTCCTTGGTGAAATTTTGATCGCTAAAACGGCCTAGGTCAACCCTTTCAAATTTGAAATTTTCTATAAAACCACTGCTTCGCCGTTTCGACTGTGACAAGATACAAAACCAGCATTGTGATCAAAATCATAAAAAATTTCAGCGAAGGTTCAGTAAACCCCAGATGAATACCAAAAGGAGTTAAAGGGATGAGAGCTGCACCGAGCACAACTAAGAATGCACAAATGATCAACCAGTGATTCGGATGACTTTTGAAAGGATTTCCCCTTGTCCGGATGACAAAAATCACCAGGACTTGAGTTGCCATCGATTCGATAAACCATCCGGTGTGAAAGAGCTCTTCATTTGCCTGGAACAATTTGAACATCAGAAAAAAAGTTAAAAAATCAAACAGTGAACTAATCGGCCCGATCACAAACATAAAATTTCGTATCAACTTCATATCCCAGCGATGAGGCTTGTTAAGGTAATACGGATCCACATTATCGAGAGGAATCGGCAATTCAGAAATATCATAAAGCAAATTGTTGAGTAAAATTTGCAAAGGAAGCATCGGAATGAACGGAAGAAAAACTGATGCACCGGCCATGCTGAACATATTGCCGAAGTTTGAACTCGTTCCCATCATAATATACTTGATGATATTGCCGAAGGTTCTCCTTCCCTCCAACACTCCCGAGTGAAGAATGCGCAAATCGTGTTCCATCAGAATCATATCTGCTGCCTCTTTCGCCACGTCGACAGCGGTATCGACTGAAATTCCTACGTCCGCCGAATGCAGAGAAGGAGCATCATTAATTCCATCTCCCAGGTACCCGACAACATGCCCTCTGTTCTTTAAAGCGAGAATAATTCTGTTTTTTTGAGTCGGATTCATCCTGCAAAAAATATTGGAACGCTCTACCACAGCAGCGAGAGTGGGGTCATTCATATGCTCAATCTCTGCTCCCGTAAGAATGCCTTTCACTTCAAAATCAAGTTGTGTGCAGATATGTTGAGTGACCAGTTGATTATCGCCGGTAATGATTTTTACTTCGACGTTGTCTCGCTTCAATTTAATAAGAGCATTCTTCGCACTGATCTTTGGCGGATCAAGAAAACCCGCAAATCCGGCAAAAACTAATTCTGATTCATCATTCACGACTGCGTGATTATGTGAAACCGGAACTTTTTTGTAAGCAATGCCGAGTACTCTAAACCCATCTTTACTCAGTTTTTCAAACTCGGCATTAATTGAAATCAGCGACTCTCTAGTCATTGGAGCAACAGACTTTCTATCATTGAGTTCAAAACTCACGGACAATTTGATCAAATCTTCCGGCGCGCCTTTTACAATGAGCAAACGCTCATTTTCTTTTTCAACAAGAACAGAAACTCGTCTTCTCTCAAAATCAAAAGGAACTTCGTCAATTTTTTTACAGTGACTGACATCAATTGTTTCGTGTTCAAGGATGGCCGTATCGAGCGGACTTTTTAATCCTGATTCAAAATAGCTGTTAAAGTAGGCCAGCTCCAGAACGCGCTCGCTCTCAATTCCTTCCGGATTGATGTGGCGTTCAAGATGAATCTTTGCTTCGGTCAATGTTCCGGTTTTATCTGTGCAAAAAATATTCATGCTTCCAAGATTGTGAATGGAAGACAGGCGTTTCACGATCACTTTTTCCCTGGCCATGCGGATAGCCCCTTTGGAAAGTGTCACTGAAACAATCATAGGCAGAAGCTCAGGAGTCAGACCTACAGCAAGAGCAATGGCGAATAAAAAAGATTCAGTCCATGAGCGCTGAAAAAAAGCATTTATCAACAAGACAAATAAAACTAAAAAAATAGTCATGTGCATGATTAAGGAACCGAAGTTCTGAATTCCTTTTTCAAACTCAGTTAAAGGAGCATTCGAGGATAATGATTCCGCGATAGCTCCCATGCACGTTGCCTGGCCGGTCCGGCAAATGAGCGCCTTCGCACTTCCACTGACCACCGAACTTCCCAGTAAAACAGAGTTTGCCGCAGTTAAAATATCGGTCGAATCATTTTTATCCTGGACTAACTTCTCCACAGGATAGGACTCACCTGTTAAATGAGATTGATCTACAAAGAAATCATTGGCTTCAATTAATCTGCCGTCACCTGGAATGATGTCGCCCGCAGAAAGGAAGACTAAATCTCCGGGGACCAGCTGTTCTATGGGAATTTCCAGAGTGCTGCCATCGCGAAATACACTCACGTGAACGCGAACGGAATCGCGCAAACTCGCGGCTGCTGTTCCTGCGCGGTACTCCTGAAAAAAATCCAGCGACACACTCAAAATCACAATAATGCTGATGATGAAAAAACTGGCGAAGTCTCCTGTCGTTGCCGACAATGCACTTGCCACTAATAAAATGAGAACTAAAGGATTCTGAAATTTTTTTAAAAACTGCGTAATGAGCAGATGTTTTTTTTCAGACTTGATTAAATTCGGACCAAATTCAGACAATCGAAACTCTGCTTCACTTTTATGTAATCCATCGACTGTCGTGTTTAACGTCGCCATTAACTCTGACGTTGGCATCTGCCAAAAAGAAAATTCAGGATGAGTCGATGGATTCTTCATAAGCCTTCCTTAGTTTCCTTTTCATTGTGGCACTCTTCTTTTCAAAGTTCATTGTCATTAGTGTTAAGAAAAGGTTACGATCTAAAAATCATGCATTACACGCTCGCCCACATTCAATACGACGGAAGCGCATATTTGGGCTTTCAATGGCAAAGCGATCTTCTCACAATTCAAAGTGAACTCAATCGCGCTCTCGGGGAAATTCACCCGGGAAAAATCACGACGATGGGGGCTTCAAGAACTGATACGGGAGTTCATGCCGTGGAGCAATTCGTAAAAATCACAACAGAGAATCCAATCGCGTTTGATGTGAAATCCTTAAACGCAATTCTTCCGAAAAATATAAGAGTGGTGAGACTGGAAGTTTGCGACGGGGACTTTAAACCTTCGGCACACACTGTTTCTAAAGAGTACCGCTACTTCTTCACGAACATGCCAAAAGTGGATTACGAAGACAGAAGATTTGTCGCCAATATTTCTACTCCCCTTGATTTGCAGAAAATAGGTTTGTGTGTGGAAGCGTTGAAAGGCCGACACGACTTTTGCAATTTTTACTCTGAAGGCAGCAACGTCAAAAGTACCATCCGCGATATTATCAGCTGTGAGCTTTCTGTTGTTAACCCACACGATCTTTTTCAGAACAACTCACTTTTTCTTTTTCCTGAAAACCTGACTTCCTGCTTTCAATTGAAAATTGTTGCCAACGGTTTTTTAAAGCAGATGATCAGGCATATCGTCAGTTCTTTGTGGATGGTCGGAAGTGGAAAATTAGCACCTGAAGATTTTTTGTCTTTATTAAATAGTCCGAAGAGCCCCAAGCAAAACTGGAAAGTAGCCCCACCCAACGGACTCTTTCTTTTTAAAATTACTTATCAAGAAGAATAATGCTGTGATTGTCTTTTTGAAGATACGGCTTTGTTTCTGAATCTTGTCTTTTCAATTCAACTAAAAGATTTTCAGCAACTTCAAACGAATGAACCACTTTTTTGTCAGTAGAGTAAGAGGAATACTGTTCTTGCTCAACCGTGACGACTGCCTGGGCCGGTAAAAAAAATCCTTGTCTTCCTTCATTGTGATCAACCAGGTCACAAGCAGAGTCGCCAATTAGCGGCGACGTGATGACAACAGCTCCCAGCTCAACACTTCTGGCATTGGCGCAACGGTTGACTCGGTTACTGCCATTTCTATCTGTTGTCGCAGACGGAACCAGAAGAATATGAATTCCTTTTTCTTTCAATTTTAGAGCAAGACCAGGTTGTTCAACATCGAAGCAAATCACTGTAGCGAGCTTTAAATTTTTGAAAGTAAAAATCTTGAGTTCTGTCCCGCCAATAAAATCGGTTTCCCACGGTGTGAGATGAAGTTTATCCTGATAGTCCCAGCTTCCATTGATCAATAAAGGCGCGGAATTGTAAATCTTATCGCCGGCCACTCGAGGACCAGAGCCCAGACAGAGGACGATATCTTTTTCGCCAATAGCTTTTTTTAGTTCTGGTAAAAGTGTCGTCCAGACGTAATGCGAGATCTCTTTCATTTGAAAAAGGAGATCGCCCTGAAAATAATCAGTCAATCCCATCAAAAACAATTCCGGATAAAGAATGATTTCTGCTCCCCCGCTGACAAAATTTTTTAATTCATCGACGAGGCGATTTTGCCATTCAATCAGAGTGGACGGCTGACTTGATAGAGAGTAGCTGACGTTTGCTATTTTCATTTAACCTGCTTCAACCACTCATTCATATTGTAATAGTTCGTCACTCGCGAAATTTTCCCTTTTTCAATTTCAAAGAAACATCCCACTGGCAAAACGTATTTTTGCCCGCGTGCAGGTGGCAATCCAGAAGCAGTTGTCTTGTAGACGCCATGACAGACAAATTCAGCTGCCGCGTGTTTTCCAGAAGGCTCTGTCATCACTACGATATTCTCCAGATGTTCATCATAGAACTCATCCATTTCTTTCATAAAATTCACAAAAGCATTTCTGCCTTTTGTTCTGTCTCCCTGATTCGTGTCATGAATGACTTCATCAGTAAGGTAACTCAACATTAAATCAAATTTTTTTTCGTTGAAGGCCTTATAATAATCTCGGATAATTTTTTCTGTCGTATCCATTTCCAACTCCTAAATATTTTTTAACCAATAATTTAACTTCTTCACAGTTTCTTCTTTTTCATCCCGGTCTTTCCAGCTGTACTCAGTGAATAACCCCGCCGCTGGTGAGAATCCTCTCGACTTCCAGAATTCATCCAACGGTTTGTATCCTTGCGGTTTGAGCAGATGATTGGAAGGCCTTTCAACGGAGCAGAAAGCAAGAATCTTTATTCCTGGTATCGACCTGGCATAATCCTCACGCTCTTGCATAAAAACTTTTCCAAGACCCAGTCCACGATACTCAGGAAGTAAAACGGATTCGCCAAAATAAAACACTTCATCAGTATTCAGCCCGTAAGCTTGAAGAGGTTTTTTAAAACTCTCTTCTTCCTCTCTGGCCCAAATGCCGGTTGTAGCTCCAACAATTTTATCTCCGTCTTTCACGATAAGAATAAAAGAATGCTTCGCTTTGAAATACGTTTCCAGATAAGTTTTTTCGTATTCTACCGTTCCTTCGTAGAGGTAAGGGAAATCCCAAAATACTTTTAATCTCAGGTGCGCGAGATCTTCAGCGATTTTTCTCGCTTCGCTCCCTGCATATTTCTCAATGGTAATGGAATTCATATTAAGGAGCTTTGTGAACCTGGAGGTTTGATTTTCTCAACTGATACTCAACAACTTCCTTGTTCTTGTTGACGGCTACATTGCATTCCATGATTTGCTCTGTCAGCGCATCCTGATTCATGCTTTGAAAAGAAAAGAGCATATAAAACAAATTTTCAATATTGTTCCATTTCGGATCAGCTGCATAAACTGGACGCTCGAGATTGAGGCCCTGTTCTTTTTTAAAGAGCAGGATGCATTCGCTCTGAAGATACTTTTTATAAGATTCATTGAGAGCAAGCTTACTGTAGAACTTATCTTTTTCCAGCTCAGCAGGAACAGTGTCATTGACTCCGCTCTCTTTTAAATAAATTTTTGAAGAATCGCTCAACTGCTTTTTAGTTGTGTCGACGAGCTGACCCACTGGACGGACTTCAACAGCGCTGCAACCCAAAAATAATAAAGAAATGAAAGTGAGAATATGTGTCTTTTTCATGCTTTCATTTTACAGGATTTTTTTTCAGAAAGTCATTGCCGGTGTTCATTCATTTAAAAAAATTATTTAACACTTAGACAGTCTTCGTCGTATTGGACAATTGCCAAAGATGCAGTGAAAGAATGCTCTGATAAGGAGCATAGGGCTCGCCTTCATGCTTGAGTTCCTTAGCAGTAGGCATTGTTTTTAAACCTTTCCAGATCTGATAGCCGCGTCGAATGCCAAAATCATCCACTGGCCAGATATCTAGTCTACCTAATTGAAAAAGAAGAACCATCTCAACGGTCCATTGTCCGATTCCTCTCAAAGGAACCAGTCTTTCGATTAACTCTTCATTAGTGAATTTCGCTGTTTCTTTTTTTGAAGGAACGACACCATCTATAGTTTTTTGAGCAATTTCCTTAATGGCCCTGACTTTATTGGATGAAAAACCGCATCCGCGAAGAATCTCATCGGGGGTTGCCAGAATTTGTTCGGGGGTAGGAAATTTCTTTCCCGGATAAAGCGCAATAAAACGTCCAGTGATGGTCGCTGCTGCCTTCATGTGAAGCTGTTGATTAGCCACGGCCCTGATGAGAGCTTCATATAAAGATCGTTTTGTTTTCAGGTTAAATTCAGGTTTGTATTGATCAGAAAGTTTTTTAAACTCCGGAAATTTTCGTCGAAGATATCGCAGTCCTTTCGCGTAATCAGATTCAGAATGTTTTATAGAATGCTTTACTGATGTTTTTTTCTTCATAGAGGAAATTCAGCTTTAAACCGTGCGCCTTTGCCTTCGACATTATTAACCCCAATCGATCCTCCATGAGCTTCAACGATCTGTCTGGTAATGTACAGACCTAATCCGAGACCTGATAGCGAACGATCATGATCTCCGCGCTCAAAGCGATCAAAGATAGTATCCATTTTATCATCCGGAATTCCTGGACCGTGGTCAGTCACCACCAATATGGCCTTGTCACCTGCCATTTTCAAATCGAGTTCTATCGGTTTTCCTTCTCCGTATTTTATGGCGTTAGATAGTAAATTGGTAATGACTTGTGAAGAACGGATGGGATCGAAAGATCCGCTTAGCGTTTCCGGAAAAGAAGTGCTGATCTGTACTCCGCTTCGGCTCGCTTCAAGTGAGAGTTGTGAAAGGGAATCGGTAGCAATCGCCGCAAGATCACAGTTCTCTTGCTTGATTTGAAATTTTCCCAGCTGTATATGTGTTAAATCCATCAATGCATTCTGCAGATCAACCAGTTTTTTCACAAGGCGATTTGTTTTGCGCAAACTCTCACGAACCTTGGCCACTGATTCATTCTCCGGACATTGCTCAACAGATCTTTCCAGGATTCTCAACTGAAGGACAATGGCAGTCAAAGGTGTACGCAATTCATGATTCGCAATAGACAAAAATTCATCTCTTGTTGTGAGAGCGTGCTTTAACTCAACTGTTCTTTCCTGAACTTTCTTTTCAAGATCCTGATGAGACTCAAGGATTTGTTGATAAGAAGAATTCAAAAGCGATCCCATTTTATTAATTGAATAAGTCAGCTTGCCGATTTCATCTTTGCCGACGATTTCGAGCTGGCGATCAAAATTTCCCAATCCATATTCTGCTGCAAGACGATTTAAACTATGAATTCGCGAAGTGATCGAGCGGGTAATGATCACCGCGAGTGAAATTCCAAAAAGAGATATCGTTATGACCAATACGAACAATACAAGGAAGATCTGATTTTCCATCGCCCGTGAGCCTTCGCTTAAGGCCGCGGAAAATTCATGTTCGTAGGCAGAGGCCAGGTTGTCCAGCATCTGTACGCGCTCAAGAACCGCTTCTTCTTTCTTCGCATTCATTCTACCGGCAACGATCTCTTCTTTATAATGAATAACCAGATTTTTAAATTCTGAAATGATTTCATCAGCCTTTTGCCAGCTGTAGATGGCCCGCTTCATATGATGAAAATTATGAAAGCGACGAAAGAAATAAATGCTGTTATCAATATCTTCAGGATGAACGCGTCCCTGGAGAAACCCCAGCTTCACACGCTGAAGGTCAGGATCTCTTTTGTTCAATTCAACCCGGGCTATATAATCGCCGTCAACGACTACAAGAGATTTGAAAACCTGTTCATAATCATCCTGATTTTTAGTCCTGGCGTATCTCTGGAAAATATAAAAGG
>Ga0208626_1000104_pt1 | contig 37271 bp, 30 predicted proteins | sample LakWasMet10_HOW4_2_FD_183860 | JGI IMG/M metagenome (GOLD analysis project Ga0208626, IMG submission 183860) | Freshwater sediment methanotrophic microbial communities from Lake Washington under simulated oxygen tension - Sediment Metagenome... | ecosystem: Environmental > Aquatic > Freshwater >... | reverse complement strand
TAACCTATGGACTAGGACAAGACATCGATAGCACTGTGAAAGCCTTTACACATTCTGTTGGATTCATTTTCTCTCATTCAAACTACTAACCTGTTCGCCATGAAAACAATCAAAAAAATTCGCTCAAAGCTTTTGGAGTTTTTAACGCATAAAATTGCTTTGCCTTTAATTGTAAAATTCAGAGACAATGAACCTTTTCGTTATTCCATGTCCGACTTGGAAGCATTTCCTGAAGGGACTTTGGGAAAGGATTTGGTGGAATACCTTAAAAAAATGAATTTTAAATTATTGAGAAACTACGAACGCCACGATTGTAAACACATTATCCTAGGTTATGAAATGGACGAAGTAGGAGAGGCCCGCATGCAATTTTATTTCCTAGGAAACAGGCATTATTCGGTTCCTGTTATTTCCACCGTCATCATCTGTTTTGTATTGATGCCTGAACATTGGAGTACCTTTTTTGAAGAATACAAAAAAGGGAAAAAAGGACGGAGCTTCGATGATTTGAACTACAATGAATTAGTGCTTTTAAAAACCAAGGATTTACAACAACAATATAAACTCTATTAACGAAAAACGAATAGGAATAAATGCTTCTATTTTGTTGAAAAAACAAACACTATAAATTAAAATAAAGGCATTGTTTATCCGTTAGCCACTGTTCTTTTTACCTAAAACTTAAACTATGAAAAAAAACGACTGGATTCTGATTATTTCTGTACTGTTGTATAGCATATTGTTTTACCAACAATCAGCAGGAATCAACTTTTTACTGTTCAATGCTGCATTAATTGCATTTTTGGTTATTCGTGATCAAACGGTGCTAAAAAGCACAACTTGGATAGCAGTTGCCTTGGGTGCTTTGCTTTCCTCCTTTATGATTTTTAAGTATGGAAGCGCACTTGCTATTTGGGCGAATTTAATTTCCTTATTCATTCTATCAGCAATTAGTTTTGATGCCCGAACTTCCTTCTTTACTTCGGTTTTGGTTTCTACTTGCTCCATAGGTTCTTCCATTGCCTTTATGTTTATCGATTGGTTTAATCGTAAAAGTGTATCTGTAGAAGGTGTTTACAAACGCCCCTTTTATGTAAAGTTTTTCTTGATTTTACTTCCATTTTTAGTGGGTTTGTTGTTTTTCTTTTTTTACCAAACATCCAACCCTTTATTTAAAGAGTTCACAAAAAACATCAACCTCGATTTTATTTCCTTTGCTTGGATTGCTTTTATATTGGGTGGTTTGTTATTGTTATATGGTTTTTTCTACAATCAAAAGCTGAAATCCATTATGGATATGGATGCCAATGCACCAGCAGATTTAACAGAAAGCATGATTGTAAAAGATTCATTTTGGAATTCATTGATGCGCATCGACAATGAGTTTTTATCTGGAATGATTTTGTTTGCAATGCTGAATTTTTTGCTCTTAATCGTAAACGTATTGGATTTTAATTATTTGTGGATGGATGGCACCTTGCCAAAAGGTATGAGCCACAAACAATTTGTTCACAACGGCATTGGTGTACTAATCACGTCCATTGTGATTGCCATCTTCATTATTCTGTTCTACTTCAGAGGTGGTATTAATTTTTATGAGAAAAATAAATGGATTAAATGGATGGCATATCTCTGGATTTTCCAAAATCTGTTTATGCTATTTTCAACCGGTTACCGAAACAATTTGTACATCGATGAATCGGGACTATCCTACAAAAAGATTGGTGTATATGTGTATTTGTTACTCACCTTCATTGGTTTGCTTACTACCTTAATCAAAGTATACAAGATAAAAACCAATTGGTATTTGTTTAAAATAAACGGTGTGTTTTATTATGCAATCCTTGTTATTGCTACCCTTCCTAATTGGGATGTATTAATCACCGATTTTAATATCAAAAAACATACAGAAGGTAAAAAGGATTTGGAAAAGTACTTATTGTTGGATTTGAGTTATAAAAACTTACCTCAGTTGATGAGTCTTCCTGATTCCATCAAAAACAAAGAGGATTACAAAGCACGAGATTATTATAATTTTTTAAGAGATTCCAACTACGAAAACTTTAGAAGTGATTTGGATCGAAAATATTATGATTTCGTATACGATTACAACCGTATGGAATGGCAGTCCAAGTGTTTGGAGAAAGACCGTACCTATACAGATTTAATTGAAGTCTCTAAGCACATCGACAGTTTTGGTTTGGCAAATTTTAGAAATCCGATTTCTTTAAAAGACTTAAGTCTATTAATAAATTTAAAGTCATTGGACTTAACCGCCAATACCGTTAATAATCTTTCTGACTTAAAACAATTTCAAGAATTGGAGCGACTCAATTGGAGTTCGTATCCTTACAAATCAGTGAATACATTACCCGTATTGCCAAAATTGAAAGTGCTGAACCTGTCCGATCATCACTTAACACAAATTGTAAAAATTGGTGAATTTGTTAATTTGGAAGAATTGGATATCTCAGGCTATAATGCAGCTATTAAATCTATTGCTCCGATTTTCAAATTGCGCAAATTGAAAAAGCTAACTGTTCAAAATATTTCTTCTCAGCAAGTGGAACTCTTGAAAAAGTATTTCCCGAATACCGAATTGATTGTAAAATAATTCTAGAATGAAAGCATTAACAAAAACACTTTTCTGGCTTACGCTTTTTAGCATTGCTATGGGTTTTATGGAAACCGCTGTGGTGGTGTATTTGCGTAAGCTTTATTATCCAGCAGGATTTGATTTTCCATTGGTTCCTATTAGTTACGATATTGCTGTAACCGAATTTTGGCGCGAATTTGCTACCATCATCATGCTAATTGGAGTAGGAGTAATGGCGGGTAAAAACAAGATTCAGCGTTTTGTGTTTTTCCTTTACAGTTTTGCCATTTGGGATATTTTTTATTATGTGTTTTTAAAAGTGTTGTTGGATTGGCCAGCCTCCTTTTTTACATGGGATATTTTATTCCTGATTCCTGTTCCTTGGGTTGGACCTGTTTTGGCACCATGTTTAATTTCACTGTCCATGATTTTGTTGATGATAGTGGTACTGTATTATCAAAAAAAAGGATTGTTGGTTTATATCAATTTTATAGAATGGATTTTACTCGTTTTTGGAAGCATTACAGCCATAATATCCTTTATGTGGGATTACATCATGTATTTGCAAAAAGATGCAAGCACAGATGTTGTTTGGACCTTAACCAGCAAAACCAATTTATTTGAAGAAGTAAAACAATACGTACCCACCGAATTTAATTGGTGGTTGTTTGGAATAGGACAAGGAACCATTTTGCTAGCCATCTTTTTAATGTATAACCGATACCGAAAATAATGAAACCCAATTAAATACTTGGAAGTATCACACGCACGGTTGGAGTTACTGTTTTCTTTTCTGTATTTTTGATTGTTTTTACAGCACGCTTACGAGTTTAATTCAGCATCCTAAAAATGAAGACAAATAATCCCAAGCCTTTTAGCATAAGCGACCGCATTAAAAGTTTTGGTTATGCATTGCAAGGATTAAAAAGTTTTTTTAAAACCCAGCACAATGCTTGGATTCATGTTGCTGCAACTATAGTAGTAATTGTTGCAGGTTTGTTGTTCAAGGTTTCTTTAATGGAATGGATAGCACTTAGTTTTGCAATAGCTCTGGTATTTATAAGCGAACTATTTAATACCGCCATTGAGTTTTTATGTGATAAAATTTCACCTGAATTGGATCCCCGAATAAAATTGGTGAAAGATATTTCAGCTGCTGCAGTTTTGATTGCAGCCATGGTAGCTGTTGTGATAGGTGCAATTGTGTTTGTACCGAAGGTGTTTTAAGTGTAATAATAAACTATTTTATTAAACTTACATTTCCATTAATAGATACTACTTTGCCATCAGGCATTGTAGCCGTTGCATAGTAAGTAAACACTCCATTATTTAAAGAAGAGCCCTTATAGGTTCCATCCCAACCTTGTCCCGAATTCATGTTAGTTCCATAATAGGAATAAACCATTTCTCCCCAACGATTAAAAATTTTAAATTCAATTTTAGCTGTATTACCCAAAACTCTTAATTGGTCATTATGCCCATCACCATTTGGACTAAATGCATTGGGTACTACTATTTCTGTTGTTGATTCAATGCAATCGGTGCAGACAACAGAGATGTCATCTATGAAATAATAGGCAGTAAATGTCGTAGTGTCCTTTATTTGAATGAAGGGAGTATTTAAATTATCTCTAAAGTTTCCGATAGTTAAAAATCTTTCTCCTCCTTGGGATAAATATGTTTTTTTAATTTCAACCCAATTGATTGTATCTTCTAATATATTCGTTATATCACTTTCTATTTGCGGTATAACAGCAATATTGTATTGATTAGGATCATTATATAATAATGTATCAACTGATAAAAATGCACCAATAGTACTTATTGCACAATCAGAGATTTCAGAAAGTGAAATCCAATATGAAATTTCATAATTTTTACCTTGAATCATACTATCCAATAACATTACTTCTAAATACTCTCTTTTATTAATACCTGAAATATTTATGAAAGCTGCAAATCCAGTATAAGCGTTACCTGTATTTGCATATTGTAAGCCAAATGAATTTGAAGGAACACCCATTAAAGTTGAGCAACTGTTAAAATAATCTGTGCTTCCTAGTAAAACACCACCAAAGGCAATGTTTGGTTGAAACCATGGAATTGCTTTGTCTAGTTCCATTGCGGAAATTGGACACAGGCTAAATTGCTCAAAACTTGGATTGGGAACAAGGTTGGTCTGTCCTTTTGTCTCTAACAAAAAAAGTAAGCTAAAAATTAAAGCTATTACAAATTTAGCTTTCATTATATCTGGTCTATAATTATCTAAATTTTACTATAATTAATAAAAAATGTTTTAAGATTTCATATTCATAAATTGCAACGGAATATCGTAGCTACCTCTTCGCATCAAACTAATTACATCTTGTAAATCATCAATCTTTTTTCCAGTAACTCGCACTTGGTCGTCCATGATTTGTGCGCTTACCTTTAGCTTGGAATCCTTAATGTCCTTCACAATTTTTTTAGCCACTTCTTTATCAATGCCTTCTTTTACTTTTATGTCTTTTCGAATCATCATGCCCGAAGCAGCGCTTTCCTTTCCAAAGTCGAGGCAAAGCGGGTTTAAATTTTGTTTGATCATTCGCGAACGGATAGCATCGGTAATTGCTTCCATGCGCATATCGTTTTCGGTAGTTATTTGAATGACAAGTGTTTTTTTATCATAATTGATTTCACTTTTGGAACCATTAAAATCAAAGCGGTTCAAAATCTCTTTTCGAGCAACATTAATTGCATTGTCGAGTAATTGTGCATCTACTTTATTTACGATATCGAATGAAGCCATGGTTGTATAATTTAGTATTGTTATTTAAAATTAATAATTATTTCGCACATCTGCCATCATGCAGCGAGCACTTCCTCCACCATATTTTTCGATGGTATACAATGGTGCATGCAGCAAGGTGCCATGTTGTTGCAGTGTTTTAATCTGTTTGCTGTTCAAGGCCTTGAAGGCTTGTTCGCTCATGATAATAAAAGATTTGCCTTCGGTATTAAATGCTTGGTACATATTTCCTGCAAAGGAATTCATTTGTGTTCTTGAAATAGTTAGCAGCTCATGCCCTGTTGCTTCCAATTGTTTGCAAATGGTGTTTACTTGGTCTAAATCAGGGATACATTCTTTACAAATCACTGCAAAGGTATTTCCAATACACATGAGCACATTGGTATGGTAAATATCAGCCCCTGCATCATCCACCGCTTTAAAACTAATGGCTTTGTAATGGAGTTGTTTGCATAGTTCTTCCAATAAGTTTTTATCGGTACGAGGAGACGTGTTGGCATATGCAATTTTGCTGGTATAGTCGAACACAATGCTTCCGGTTCCTTCTAAAAAGATATTCTTGTTTTCGTGTACGCTTAAATCAATAAGTGTTGTCTCCGAATTTTTAAATGCATCAACAATGTCCATTCTTCGTTCCAATCGTCTGTTAGGCGCCAACATGGGATACAATACAATGGAATTATTATCATGAAAAGAAATCCAGTTGTTCGGAAAAATAGCATCAGGTGTAATGGGGCTAGGGGAGTCGTTGAATACACGAATGTCAATTCCTGCTTCTTTTAATTTCAATACAAAGTTATCGAACTCCGCTACTGCCTTTTCTTGTATCGAGCTATTGGTTTCATCACTTACTTTATTTTGAAAGGAATTGCTACCCGCTGTTTGTTCATTGTAAACAAAAGAAGCTGGTCGCACCATTAATAAGGTTGAGGCTTGAATCATGTTGCTAAAGTAAATAAAAAAAGCCCCTTCGTTTTAAGAAGGGGCTTTTTTATTATTCTAATTTTTGAATCCACACATCTGGATATTCTGTTTTGTATTTTTGTTGTTCCGCTTCCGCTTCTTCTTGTTTTTGATGTTGTTTCACAAACACATAATACACTTTTGTTTTATGGTTTTGAATAATTTGTGTTCCGTTATAACCTTTAATCAAGTTTGCATCTTTAAATTTAGTTGCATTTGCTTTGTTACTAAACGTTCCAATTACAACGTAAAAACCGGCACCTAAGCTCATTCCATTGTCATCCACGAAATCATTGCTCGATGCAACACGCATCAATTGTTCTGTTAAGCTTTCTGTTTTTTCAGAAGTACCTGAAGAAGATGCATCAGATTTTAATTTTAGTAATTCAGCTTTTAAGCGTTCCATTTCAGCTTTGCTACTATCCGAATCTGCTCTTAATTTTGCAATGGCTGCATCTACTACAGCATCTTTTCCATCATCCGCTTTTACTTCCGGCTCTTCTGCTTTTTTACCACCAAACGTATAGCTTAATAATAATTCAGAAGAAGTACCCATGTAGTTTTTTACTTTTCCGATGTTAAAATCGTAAGCAAAACCTGCGCTGATGTTTTTGTAACGTAATCCAATACTTGCTGCAACAGCATAGTTGCTATGGTAAGTAACACCAATCCAACCTAATTTTTGCCAATCAAATACTGCATTGATGTCGTATTGAACAGTTGAACCTTCCGAGCCACGAACCATGATTAATGGATAGGCAGTCATTCCTTTGTCTTTTACAACATCAAATACATATTTAACCGAACCTTGGTAATGGCGTGCTAAATTGTAGCTGGTTGTTCCTTGATTATCGGTATATTTTATTTTGTTACCAATGAATTGAGGCATTGCAAAACCTACTTCTAGTTTTTTCCAGGTATAGCCTAAACCAAAATCAGCACTGAATACTGTTTTTGCCTGCGCAGTTGAATACATCAATGGATCATCACCATCTCTAACAACTGCTTTCGAAAAATCGATACGGTTGTTTAATACACCTAAACCTAGTCCGAAGAACAAATTGTTATCGTCATTGATTTTTAGTTTGTAGGAGTAGTTTGCAAAAGCACCTAATCTGCTAGTGATATCGGTAACATCCGAATATACTTTTAAACCCAATCCAATGTTTTTAGCTTGGATAGGACCATCAATTGTTAAATAGGTAGTTTGCGGTCCGCCAGTTACACCAGTCCATTGTGAACGGTGTGTGATGAATGCATTGGTATTTTCTTTTGTTCCAGTAAATGCTGGATTAGTAACAAAGAAGTTAGTGTAATACTGACTGCTGAATGGAACTTGTTGTGCCATTGCTGTAAGTCCTGTTAACACGAGTACTGTAGTTATAATTGAATTCTTCATAGAATTTAGTTTTAAAGTTTTTTAAGGTTCTTTTTGTGTCTGCTAATTATTATTTGTTTCCTCTATCGGTATCTCTAATAATTGTTATTGAACCTTTGTAAATTTTATCGCTACCATCAAATTTGATTACATAATAATATGTTCCATCATTTAATGCTTTGCCAAATTTGTTTGTTCCATCCCAATTATTGTCATAATTGCTCGACTCAAAAATAACTTGACCTTCTCTGTTTACTACCATTACTTGTGTGTTAGGGTAGTTTTCTAAATTTTGAACAATCCATCTGTCGTTGTAACCATCACCATTTGGTGTCATTAAGTTGGATACCGTAACATTGTAATCAGCAATAACTGTTAATGTTAATGAATCGGTATCTGTACAACCGTTTACATCTGTACCAATTAATTGGTAAGTTGTAGTTTCTAATGGACTCGCTAATGGATTAGGAATAGAAGCACTGTTTAAGCCAGTGTTCGGGAACCAGCTCCAGCTTACAACACCTGCACCTAATGCATTGATGCTGATAGAACCACCTAAGCTAAGTGTTGTATCGTTTCCTGCAAATACTACTGGAGTAGGGAATACCGTTACTGCAATAATATCACTAGCATTAGAACAACCAGTTAATGTATCAGTAATGGTTACATCGTAATTTCCAGATGTTAATACAAAAATGCTATTTGTTGTATCAGCAGTATTCCATAAATAGGTATAACCGCCAACAGCTGTTGCAAGAACCAATGTATCACCAGCACAGAATTCAAGTGGTCCACTTGCCGAAACTGTGTTTGGAGGTAACGCATTAACAATAACAAAAACTGTAGCAGTATCCATACAACTAAAGTTACTTGTTGTAGTTAATGTTGCTGTGAATGTTCCTGCTGTTGTGTAAAGGTTTGTTGGGTTTGTCGACATTGATGTGTTATTGTCGCCAAATGCCCATTGGTTAAATTGAATGAATCCACCAGCAATGGTTGATGTATTTGTAAATGTAGTTGTGTTGTTTAAACAAACCGTATCAGCTGTGAAGTTAGCTACTGGTTTAGGATAAACAATTACAGATGAAGTAGCTGAAGTATCAGCAGGACAAACACCGTTTTGAACAATTACTCTGTAACCAGTTGTATCCACTAAGTTAGAATAAGCTTGCGTAGCAGTTGTATTTGTTAAGCCAGTCCAAGTTATTCCATCAGTTGAATTTTCCCAGTTTTGGATGGTACCAGCATAACCAGAAACTGTTAATGTACCAGCATTTGTACCTTCACAACCTGGCATTGCACCACTAATGGTTCCTGCATTTGAAACAGCATCTACAGTAATGGTATCGGCATTTGAATATGCAGCATTACAAATTCCACTTTTTACAATTGCTCTGTAAATGGTAGTTATTGTTAAGTTGTTGTACACCAATGAATCGGTAGTGTTAGTTAATGGTAAGAAGTTAAATCCACCATCAACTGACATTTCCCATCCTTGGATAGTACCAACATAACCTGTTAAGTGAAGTGTTCCTGCATTTGCGCTAGCACAAACTGTATCGTTTGAGGATAACACACCAGCATTTGTTGCTGGGTTGATGTAGATGATTGCAACACTAGAAGTGTCGTTTCCACATGAACCACCACCAACAATTACTCTAAACCAAGTAGTGTCGGTTAAGTTGTTGTATGTATAAGATGTAGAAGTGTTAGCTAAGGTATTCCAAGTAGCACCAGCATCAGTTGATGTTTCCCAGTTTACAATGCTCCCAGCACTACCAGTTAATGTTAAAGTTCCGTTGTTGATGGTATCGCAAACAAGCGTTGTTGAATTTAATGTTCCACCAACAGGAACTGGATCAACCGTAATCGTAACGGTGTTAGATGTTAATGCAGAACAGATTCCGCTTTTTACATTCACACGGTAGCTTGTGCTCATGGTTAGGTTGTTGTAAACCAATGAGTCATTCATGTTCGTTAATGGAATCCAGTTGAAACCACCATCTAACGACATTTCCCATCCTTGAATAGCACCAGTATAACCTGTTAAGTGAATGGTTCCACCATTTACACCAGAGCAAACAGTATCACTTACTGATAATGTTCCAGCAACAGTTGTTGGGTCGATATATACAACTGCAGTTGATGAAGTATCGTTTCCACAAAGACCGCTAGTAACAATAGCTCTGTACCAAGTTGTATCTGTTAAGTTTGTATAGTTTTCAGTGGTAGTTGTGTTGGCAATGGTTGTCCAAGTAGCACCAGCATCGGTTGATGATTCCCAGTTTACAACTGTTCCAACCGAACCCGCTAATGTTAATGTTCCATTGTTAGTAGTTCCGCAAATGGTTGTTCCACCGTTGATTGTTCCACCTACAGCTATTGGGTCAACCGTGATTGTAACAGCATTTGAAGTTGCAGCATTACAAACACCACTTTTTACTTCTACTTTGTAAGAAGTTGTAGTTGTTAAGTTAGAATAAATTTGACTGCTAGAAGTATTTGCGATTGTTAACCAAGTTACACCACCATCGGTAGAAGATTGCCAGTTTTGGATGGTTCCTGTTTGACCAGCCAATGTAAGTGTTCCAAAGTTAGAAGAAGCACAAACCGTTGCATCAACCGATAACGTACCACCAACTGATGGAGGATCAACTGCAATAATTGCTATTGAAGAGGTATCGTTTGTACAAACACCACTTGCAACTATTACTGCAAATTGAGTTGTAGTAGCAACATTGGTATAGTTGAAAGTTGCTGCAGTGTTAGCAATTGGTGTCCAAGTAACACCAGCATCCGTTGAAGAAATCCAACCTTGAATCGTTCCAACGTAGTTAATTAAAGTAAGTGTTCCGCTGTTTGAACCACCGCAGGCAGTTGTACTACCATTCAATGTTCCACCTACCGAAACAGGATCAACCGTTAAGGTTGCAGTTGCTGAATTAGCTGTAGAGCATGTTCCATTTTGAACAACTGCTCTAAAGATCGTTGTTAATGTTAAGTTCGCGTAGTTATGTGTGGTGGTAGTATTCACAATTGGACTGAAGTTAATTCCTCCGTCAATTGAGCTTTCCCATCTTACCACATTACCAGTATGTCCAGCTAAAGTTAATGTTCCTGCATTTGTTCCAAAACAAATATTTGAACTTGCAGTAACTGTTCCACCTACAGATGGTACATCTACAGTAATTGTATCTATTGAAGAAGAATCGGATGCACAAACACCGCTTTTTACTACTGCTTGGTAATAAGTGGTTGCAGCAATATTAGTGTAGTTTTGTGAGGTGCTTGTATTTGCAATGTTATTCCAAGTAACACCGTTGGTTGAAGATAACCAATTGGTAACGTTACCTGTATTTCCAGATAAAGTAATGGTTCCAATGTTAGCCCCACTACAAACGGTATCATTTGATGCGGTAGTACCACCAACTGAAATTGGATTTACTGTTATGGTTGCAGTAGTAGAATTTGCAGAAGCACAACTTCCATTTTGAACAGTTGCGCGATAGATAGTTGTCGTAGTTAAGTTTAAATAATTTTGAGTAGTAGTTGTATTTACAATGTTCGTAAAGGTTGTACCACCATCTGTAGAGAAAGACCAGTTGTTGACTGTTCCTGTATTTCCAGCCAATGTTAAAGTTCCTGCATTTCCGCTAGCACAAACTGTTGTGTTTGAAGTTACAGTTCCTGCTACTGTTGGTGATGAAACTACTATAGAATCAATTGTAGAATAAGCGCCTATACAACCACTGCTAATTACAAATGCTCTAAAATAGCGTGTTTGAGTTAAGTTGGTATAAGTTTGAGTAGTAGCTGTATTAACAATATTCGTCCAAGTTGCTCCTGAATTTATTGAAAACTCCCATCTAGTTATTGTTCCAGTATGTCCAGATAAAGTAAGTGTTCCCCCGTTTGTTCCACTACAAACAGATGTTCCACCAGTAATTGTTCCACCTACAGAAGCAGGATTAACGGTAATAATTGCTGGTACCGAAAATGTGGAAGAGCAAACTCCACTTTGTACTTGCACTCGGTATCTTCTTGTAGCCGTTAAATTGGAATAGGTTATTGAATTTGCTACGTGAGCTGTATCAATCCAGGTTACTCCAGCGTCTAATGAGTATTGCCATTTTAAAATCGTTCCTACTTTTCCTGTTGAAGTTAAAGTGCCGGCATTGGTACCACTACAAACAGTAGTTGCTCCTGACACAGAACCACCTACAGAAAGTGGATCAATTGTCATTATGGCAACTGAAGATGTTGCGATGGCACATGAACCATTTTGTACTTTTGCCCTGTAGCGAGTAGGTACAGTTAAATTTAAATAACTTTGTGTCGTGGTCGTATTAGAAATACTAATCCAAGTACCACCACCATCAACCGAATATTCCCAATTTATAACATTTCCTGTATTACCAGCCAAGGTTAAGTTGCCACTATTGATTCCGATACAAACATTTGTTCCACCACTAACTGTTCCTCCCACAGAGGCAGCAGTATTTGTAACACTGTAACCTGTAAATGCATTATTTGTGGGATTTACATCACCAGCTAATGCACAAGTAGCATCAATTGTATACGTACCTGGTACACTTAAATTGGCTTGTGTCACAAAGGTGTAGTTAAATGTAGAATTGGTCAATACATTCGATCCTAATGTAAGTAACTCTGTTACTGGTGCACCCGCATTAATGGTATAACTCACGTTGAATGAGCTTCCCGCCAATAAGGTCGGACCAAAATTAAACATCCTAATTGTTACATTTTCGGTTGACGTAAGCGCACAGCCAGATACCGGTTGGGTAATTGCAGTAACACTAATGTCTTGGGAAAAGGTGAATTTACTAATGAGGATAATCGAAAAAAGCGTAAGAAGTTTTTTCATAAAGGATTGATTTGGTGTTTTTTATAGTAGTTTATTTAGTTTATAATCCGAAACGTTCTACGAATATATGTGTTTTTTGTTACGAATGATTAAAAATTATCGCCTAAGGCGTACTTAAGGATACCGGAATTATCTTGCCATTCATGTATTTCTGAGCGTTTATTGAAAAATCGGCAATAAATTCAGCCATTTGAGCTGCAGTAATTGGTGCTTTGTAGCCAGGGAAAGCCTCTTCAAGCATTTCAGTTTGCGTTGCTCCCAGCGCTAAACAATTAAAAGCAGTGTTTAAATCTTTAAATTCTTCCGCTAAACATTCTGTTAAACAGGTAAGAGCTGCTTTGCTGGAGCTGTAGGCTGATAATCCAGCAAATTTTGCGCTTCCTTGGAAACCACCAATGCTGCTAATATTCACAATGTGTGATTTCGATTTTTGTTCCATGTAGGGTAATAGATTCTGAATAAGTGTTATTACCGAAAACACATTTACCTTATATACATGCTCAATATCTGTTTGGCTTAATTCTAAAAAGGGTTTGTTTACAATAGCACCTGCATTATTGATAAGGATATCAATGGTTGAAAGGTGTTTGTTTAACTCCAATGTAAAAGCAGATACAGCATTCGAGTTGGATAAATCACAAGCAATGGGTAGAATTTTACTGTTTGGATTCAACTTTACGCATTCAAGCTTTAATTCATTTAGCTTTTCGATGCTTCTTGCCGTAATAACAATGGTGTTTTTTGCATCCAAGCAAAATGTTTTTGCAAGTTCGAATCCAATACCTCTGCTGGCTCCCGTTATAACAATGTTCATAGTTTACTATTTATTTAATTAGTCAAAGAAACAGAATTTTTCGTTAATTTTACAATTCAATGATTCGTAAAATAACATATACTGTCCTTTTAATTACATCCATTGTGCTTTCTATGAATGCTCAGGATAGTACGATGATTCGTAAACATCCACCAAAGCAAAAGTTTACAGATCGTCTGTTTACTGGAGGAAACATTGGTTTACAGTTTGGTACCGTTACGTTTATTGACGTTTCTCCCTTGTTAGGTTACCGTGTTACCGATAAATTTTCGGCTGGTATTGGTGCAACGTATCAATATTACAGATACAAAGACCGCTATTACGACTTTAGTACAAATGTGTATGGTGGACGCGTTTTTGGAAGGTATTTTTTTACTGACTATTTATTCGGCCATGCCGAGTATGAATATTTGAATTTGGAAGCATTCGATTTTTTGAGAAGAAGAGTGGATGTGAATAGTGTATTAGTAGGAGCAGGTTATTTTCAACGTTTTAGTGGAAACTCTGGTGTAACAGCAATGTTGCTTTATAATTTCACAGAGGATAGGTATACGCCCTATACAAATCCTATTTTTAGGATTGGCTTCAACATCGGATTTTAATCTTATAATTTTATGGTGATTTCTTCGCCAAGAAATTTTGGCTCCTTGTGCAATAGGTACAAATCGATTACCGCTTTAAACTTTGCAAAGTATTCTCTCACTTTTGTTTTTAAGGAGTATTGCGATGGAACATCTTTTGCATTAAATGCGACCACTTTCATTTCATAGTAGTTTCCAATAAAAACCGCTCGTTGATTATGAAATTCTTGGGAAATAACTGTTACATTTTTCTGCTGAAATACTTTTAAGCAACGAACCATCGAATCAAATGTCCTAAAACCTGCATAGTCGAGTGTGATACAACTATCAGGTACTCCTTCTATAATTAAGGCATCACACATATCCGTTGCTTCATCATACTCTTTGATGTGATTATCACCACTTACTATGATGTGTTTTATTTTTCCTGCTTTGTAAAGCTTAGATGCTGCTTCGATTCGGTATTTGAAATAAAGATTGTCATTTCCTCGACTTGTTTTTTTACTAGCGCCAAGAAGTAAGGCAACATCATTAGCTGGAATAAGATTAACATCGGAATAGAGTTGGCTTTTTGTACTATTTATAATCCAGTAGTTACTGATTGCTATTGCACAACTAAATAGAAGTAAAATGACTAAAAGCCACAAAAGGACTTTTTTTAATGATATTTTCTTTAGCATTTAAGCTTACTTTAAAAACAAGTCGATTAATACAAAAACAGCAAATAGAATACTAGCAATTCCATTCGTAGTAAAAAAGGCAATGTTTACTTTGCTTAAATCGTTTGGCTTAACCAATGTGTGTTGATAGGTTAATAAACCTGTAAATACAGCAACGCCTACCCAATACCACATGTTGAAATGTGCATAGATGCCTGCATAGATTACAAACAAGGCACTAAAAATATGCAATACAGTTGAGAGTGTGAGGGCACCTTTTGTTCCCAACCAAACTGGGATGGATTTTAAGTTTTTTGATTTGTCAAATTCTTCATCTTGCAGTGCATAAATGATATCAAAACCACTTACCCAAAATAGAACCGCAAACGAAAAGAATAAGGGCAACCAACTAAAAGCTCCAGTAACAGCTAAATAAGCACCAATTGGTGCCAATGCTAATCCAATACCAAGCACTAGGTGGCACAATGCTGTAAAACGTTTGGTTAAACTATACCCCAAAACAACCAATAGTGCTATTGGCGATAAGTAAAAACACAACGTATTTATAAAATAAGTTGTAGCTACAAACAAAACACAATTGATAATTACAAATGCTAATGCTGCATTGGGTTTTACAACACCAGCAGGAATTTCGCGCACGGCAGTTCGCGCATTTTGCTCATCAATCTTTCTGTCGATATACCTGTTAAATGCCATGGCAGCGCTTCTGGCAAATACCATACACAATATGACCAATGCAAATAATCGCAAATTAAATGTGGCATCGGTATAGGTGATGGCTAAAAAGTAACCTATGATTGCAAATGGTAAAGCAAATACGGTATGACTAAATTTAATTAAGGATAAGTAATTGTTTACTTTTTTGATTGAGCTATTCTCCATTTTACATATTCATTTTATTGTAAATGGTAATTCCCAATATGATTAATACAGGAACGGAACTAAGAAACATGCCAATTAAGCCAGGTGTTATCTTTTTGGTATTTACTTCATGCTTCATATCCAAAAAGATATAAATCGTAGAGATAATCATTCCTACAAAGCCAATCATTAAACCAATAACAAGTCCATAAGGTAAAAAACTCACTGCCGTTGCCGATACTCCGAGTATAAGTGATACTATTCCTAAAATCTGAACTGTCTTTTTCATCAATACTATGGATTTGCGCTATTAATTATGCTGCAAAATTACCAATTTTTCGCTTGCTTGTTTTTTTTCATTGATGATTAATTCACACAAATAAACACCTGGAGCCAACTCATTGTTTATGCTCACAATGCTTTTTGTTGCTTTTATTCTTTTAACTAGTTTACCTACGGCATTGTAAATTCTAATTTCAACTAAATCCATTGGTGTAATTTGAAGGAAGTTCAGATCAAAGTTTACCTCATTTGCAGAAGGATTCGGGTAGATTAATAACTCAGGTTTTACTGGAGGCATATCGGTTACCTCTGTAACTAAACAACCTGTTAATGTGGTAAAGACATCCACTTTGCCATACCCCCAATCATTATCAGGCAGGTTAGTGCCTGTTAAGCTATCCGTTTTAGGACAAGCTAAAATTGCTTGTTTTACTTGAATACCTGTTGCTGTTGGATTTTTTTGAAGATAAAGTGCTGCTGTTCCAGCAACAACCGGACTAGCTGCTGAGGTGCCATCGCCACGTTTGTGATACGCTCCTGCAACAATTTGTGTTGGAGCAAGTGTAATATAATCATTACGCAGTGGCTGTGCTAAACAGGAAATTACCCAATCTCCCGTAGCTGCTATATCTGGTTTTGTGCGGCCATCACGTGTTGGGCCACGACTAGAGGATGGAGCAATTTCGCTTACAATTCTGCTTGGGTCATACGTATAGGTTCCATTATAATTGGTATACCCATTTCTGTTTACATAATTACCTACGGTTATTACCTCATCCAAACATTGAAAACTACTTACAATGGTTTGATTAAAGTCTGGTAATTTATAATAACTGCTATCAGGCATGCTGACTTGTGATGGTAGGTTGTTTCTGATTACATCAAAATTCCAAGTGTCAAACTTGCCAGCTCCAGTTGTTATTAATCGCCAATAATAGGAAGTTGAATCGGGAATAATATTAAATTCCATAGAGTAGGTAGCTCCAATAACATCGCCATAACTTTGAATTATTCCTATTCGATTTCCACCATTATATAATGTGTCTTCTTTTAAAATTCCTATATGACTTGTTATGTCTGAAAAAGGAATACGTCCTCTAAAGGAATGTCCAGGAGTCATTTGGTCGGCACCAATCGAAAAATCTACATTCTTGAAATTGGTTGTATCCGCCCACAACTGAATGTAAACACTTGTATTCGTGTATTTGAAAAATGTAAAATTAGTATCGCTTGTTACAGTATAGCCCAAATGAAAAGGAACATTTCCTCCATTGCCAGCAGCAGCTACCAATGCTCTTCCTGGTTGTTGGTTAATCAAATTTTTGATGGTTTGTGCTTGTAAGTCATTTCCATCGTGAGAACCATAATAATCTCCAAAACTACTGTTGATTACACATGGTTTTCCCATTGCTTGTGCTTTTGCATAAATGTAATTCACCGCATCTGTTACCAAGGTAGGGTTAGTGCTATTAAAGTCCAATGCAACAAAAATAATATCTGCCTCAGGAGCAATACCTTCGTATTTATTGATTGCTAATCCATTCCCAGCTGCTATTCCTGTAATATGTGTTCCATGCCCATAATAATAAGTCGCATCGTGTGCAGCAGCGCCTCCATTATCTATTTGTGTGCTATCCCATTCTTGACCATAATTATAGGGTTGAGGTGAGTTTGCTTGTGCTGTATAACGTTGATCCCATAAGTATTTAATGCGAGTAGCTCCCAAGCTATTTTTTAAATCTGGGTGAGTAATGTCTATTCCAGTATCTATGATTCCAATTACCACTCCTGTTCCTTTGTAATTTTGAGTTAAAGGTGCTGTGCCCGCATGAACAGGAACCACATTGTTTTGAATCAAGGCAGTATCGCCCATTATTTTTAGATGAGGTGTATATGCTTCCATTCGAATTACTTTTGTGTTGGAAGCAATTGTGTTTATTGAATTTGATTTAATTCTAGCAACGACAATATTCCCCGAAGCATATTTAAATTCCCCACTGCTGCTTTCAACCAATTGCTTGATGGTAGATACATCACCTTTAATAAAAACATCAAGCATTGAATTGCTTGCAGATTTAGCCTGTTGAGCCAATTCAAAATTCATTTTGCTTTTTTGTGCAAATGTGCTCAGCGAAAAAAGCAAGGCAAAAACAAAACTTAGGCTAAAATGTTTCATTGATATAGAATTAAATTTCGAACTTTGTTTCATGATTAATCGATACATAAAGTTACTCTTTTTTATTGTTTTGTCAATAAATGTTTCCGCTCAGGATTCGGTTGCTTATTCGCGCGACTATGAGTTTAAGGAAGGTGTGTTTTTAACCTTGCAACATTTTCTGAATAATGAGCCTGTTTTAAAATCAGACATAATTACTTCAATCCCCATAAATCAAGTCGATTTTTTGAAAGAAGTAATGCAGCAAAAAACGATTAAATACAAAGATGCTGCGGGCGTAGAAAAAACATTGGAGGTAAGTACCGTATGGGGTTATTGTCAAAACAGGGCTCTTTATCTAAATTTTAATAAAGAATTTAATCGCCTAAATACAATTGGCTCCTTGTGTCATTTTGCAGCAACCGTTACCACACCAACATCATCTTACCGCGATCCTATGGGTTACAATTACGGAATAAACACGACTTACCAAGAACTACGTCAATTTGTATACGATAGTTCAACCAATAAAGTGTATGATTTTAATACAAAAACAATGGAATTTTTGCTCAAAAAAGATGATGCATTGTACAAGGAATTTATGAAATTAAAAAAACGAAAAAAGGCTGATTCGCTTTTTATTTATCTCCGTAAATACAACGAAAAACATCCCTTGTACTTGGCAAAAAAATAGTGTTCAACTATTGGCAAATTTTACGATATTTGCACCTCAAAATTTATAATTCATAATTTTCATTTATAATTTCTAAAGCATGTCAGAAGGCAGACAAATTATTTTCTCGATGGTAAACGTAAGTCGTACGTTACCTACAGGCAAAACCATTCTAAAAGATATTTATTTATCATTTTACTACGGAGCAAAAATTGGTATTTTAGGTTTAAACGGTTCTGGTAAATCTACCTTAATGAAGATTATTGCAGGGCTCGAAAAAAACTATCAAGGGGAGATTCATTTTTCGCCAGGTTACCGTGTAGGATATTTGGAACAAGAGCCTCATTTAGATGATACAAAAACAGTTTTAGAGATTGTTCGTGAAGGTGCTCAAGAGCATGTAAATATTTTGAAGGAATACGATGAGGTGAACAATAAGTTTGCTGAAGAAGAATACTTGAATGATCCTGACAAGATGGATAAATTGATTAATCGTCAAGCTTATTTGCAAGAACAAATTGATCAATTGGATCTATGGAATTTGGATAATCGTTTGGAGCAAGCAATGGAAGCATTGCGTTGTCCGGAAAGTAATTCTCCTGTAAAACATTTATCGGGCGGGGAACGCAGACGTGTGGCTTTATGCCGTTTGTTAATCCAAGAACCAGAAATCTTATTGTTAGATGAGCCAACCAATCACTTGGATGCAGAATCTGTTGATTGGTTAGAACAACATTTACAACATTACAAAGGAACAGTTATTGCAGTAACCCATGATCGTTATTTCTTAGACAATGTTGCTGGATGGATTTTAGAGTTGGATAGAGGAGAGGGTATTCCTTGGAAAGGAAATTATTCGGAATGGTTAGATCAAAAACAAAAACGTTTAGCACAAGAAGAAAAAACGGAAAGCAAACGTCAGAAAACATTGTTGCGTGAGTTGGACTGGGTTCGTCAAGGTGCTAAAGGCCGTCAGGCTAAATCGAAAGCTCGTTTACAGAACTATGAAAAAATGTTGGGTGAAGATGCAAAAGAGATTGAAGAAAAATTAGAAATCTTTATTCCAAACGGTCCTCGTTTAGGAAATGAAGTTATTGAAGCCATTGATATTTCAAAAGCATTTGGCGATAAATTATTGTACGAAAACTTAAGTTTCAAATTACCTCCTGCAGGTATCGTTGGTATTATCGGACCGAATGGTGCGGGTAAAACAACCTTGTTCCGTATGATTATGGGACAAGAAACACCGGATAAAGGGGAATTTAAAGTTGGACCAACTGTTAAAATTGCTTATGTGGATCAATCGCATAAAGACATCGACCCGAATAAAACCATTTATGATATATTAAGTGGAGGTGCTGATAATATCATCATGGGTGGCCGCCAAATGAATTCACGTGCATACATTTCACGTTTCAACTTTGCTGGTTCTGATCAAGGGAAAAAATGCGGTATTTTATCTGGTGGTGAGCGTAACCGTTTGCACTTAGCTATGGCATTAAAAGAAGAAGGCAACGTGTTGTTGCTGGATGAGCCTACGAATGATTTGGATGTAAATACATTGCGTGCATTGGAGGAAGGTTTAGAAAACTTTGCTGGTTGTGCGGTAATTATTTCCCATGATCGTTGGTTCTTGGATCGTGTGTGTACACATATTCTGGCGTTTGAAGGCGATTCACAAGTGTATTATTTCGAAGGTGGTTATTCTGAATACGAAGAAAACAAAAAGAAACGCCTAGGAAATGTTGAACCAAAACGTGTACGTTATAAAAAATTAACGGTTTAATCATTTTTACTAGGTTATTTAAACTAATTTTAATGAGGAATTCAAAATTGAATTCCTCATTTTTATTTTTTGAAAAAATGCGCATATTTCTTTGTGTTTGTCTTTTTTTTAGTTGCATTTTTCTTCATGCTCAGAATGAAGTAATTTATATTTGGAGTGGAGCAGTTACTGCGAACTCTATTAAGGTAAATGCAAAATTGACAACTGGTTCCTCTACAATTCGCTTGGTTGTAGATGAGGAAGCCGATTTTTCATCACCTCACTTTTCTTCTTACTATTCAGTAGATTCAACTACAAATTTTATGGTTTCCATGGATATTAGTGGTTTAAATGAATTAACTCATTTTTATTATTGCGTTGAATCGGGTGGAATTATGGATACGAGTGCTAATGATATAGGGGAATTTAGAACTATTTCCAATACCGCATTTAGTTATAAGTTTGCTGTAGGTAGTTGTGCACTTGATTCAGATCACAAAGTTTATGAAGTCATGGATAGTCTGAATCCAGATTTTTATCTCATCACTGGAGATTTACACTATGCAAACCCAAATAGTGCAACAGATATTAATGTACATCGATTACCATATGAGACGGAGGTGCTATCGAAACCGAAAGCAGCCCAGTTTTTTAAGAGCTTACCAATTGCATATGTCTGGGATGATCATGATTTTAGTGGAAATGATGTTGATAGCAATGCTGCAGGCAAATTTAATGCACGTATCGCTTATCATGAATATGTTCCTCATTATCCATTAGGTTTAGGAACAGGAGCAAATTATCCAATTGCTCAAGCATTTACAATAGGTCGTGTTCGTTTTATAATGACCGATTTGAGGTCGATGCGATCCCCTTCTTCCATGTTAGGCAATGCTCAGACTAGTTGGTTTGAAAATGAATGCTTAAATGCTAAAAATAATAATCAGATAATAGCATGGGTTAGCACGGTTTCTTGGAATGGTACAGGAACAGACAATTGGGGAGCATATACAATGGAACGGTTTCAAATAAGTGATTTTTTAAATTTTAGCGGTATTGAAAATTTATTTATTCTCTCTGGTGACGCACACATGTTGGCAATTGATGATGGTATAAACGCTAATTTTTCTAGTAGCATTACACCTTTCCAATATCCTATTTTTCAAGCAGCTGCTCTAAATCAGAATGGTTCTTATAAAGGTGGTACATTTAATCAAGGAGGTTATTTCCCAAATCCATTGTATACATACGGACAATTTGGTATTGTTAATGTTACTGATAATGGAGGTGATAGTATTTGCATAGCTTTTACAGGTTATCGAGTTGATAGTTTAGGAACAACGATTCAAATTTTGAATAATTATAGTTTTTGTCGTTTGTTGCCAATTGCTTCAATCAATGAGCAAATAACAAATGAAAATTTTATTATTTGTCCAAATCCATCAAATCGATTGGTGATACGTTTTGAGAAAAAGAAGCATGTGAAATTTATTCGCATTTACTCATTGCAAGGACAATTACTTTTTGAAGAAAGTAAAAGTATAATAACAAATGAACTTAATAGTTTTAATTTAGATTACTTGCCACAATCACAATATATCATTGAGGTAGAAACAGAAAACCAGATTTATAAAAAATATTGGATTAAAAATTAAACGAACGAAGAATTAACAAGACAACATGATGAAAAGTAAATTAATTTTAGGAATAATAGTAGGTGGTGTAGTAGGAGCACTGTTGGTATTGATATTTTTAGTGTTTATTGATGGCAAAACCGGTAAGAACAGAACTGGTATTCAATTGGTAACTACAGACTCTACAAAAGCAGAAGATGCTAAAAACCAACAAGTATTGGTGTATGGAGATTATATGGATTTGGATAGTACGGATTATTTGTTGATTCCATTAGGAATGAAAACATTGGAGAATGTTGAAAATGGAGGGTTGAGAAGTAAGAGTGCTGATGAATATAGTGCAACTACAAGCGAATTCCGAAGCTTTAAATACAATTTTTACGCATTGTCGTTTGGTAATTGCAACAATGTTATTTTTTATAATAAAGTAACCGAAGAAACTCATTTATTGCTTCAGCAACCTGCCATCATCTCCCAATTCTATTTTCCGTATTACGATGAAGAATACAAAGGAGATAAATACTGGTTTATTTTGATGGGCATTCATGAATACGATTCTAATTTGGATGGTTACATCAATGAGGACGATGCAGAGAAAGTGTATTTAACGGATTTGTCGGGTAAAACCATGACTCCTATTACACCTGACAATACACAATTAGTGGATTGGTTTATTGATGCAAAAACAAATACCATCCTCATGAAAATTCGTCCTGATTCTAATAAGGATTTAAAATTTAATTACAACGATGAAATGGAAATTGTAAAAACATCCATATCTTCTCCTTCCATAGCAAAAGCAATCATTGGAAAAGATATTAAAAGCAATATTAAAAAGATATTAAAGAAGATTAAATAAAAAAAATCCCTTCCAAAATGGAAGGGGATTTTTTTATGAGTTGATTGAATTAAGATTATTTCACAATCTTCATCTCATTAATCAAGTTGGTAGCTCCACCAAATTTATCAATCATAAATAAGATGTAACGAATATCATTGCTGATGGTGCGTTTGTAATTGCTATCGAAGTAAATATCTCCACTCATTGCTTCCCAGTTACCATCAAATGCTAAACCTACTAATTCGCCATTGCCATTGATTACCGGACTACCAGAGTTACCACCAGTAATGTCATTATTGCTAATGATTGCAACAGGTAATTCGCCTTTTGCATTTGCATACTGACCGTAATCTTTTGCTTTGTAAAGCTCTTTCAATTTTGCTGGCACTTTAAATTCAAAATCGTTCGGATTTTCTTTTTCCATTACACCATCAATTGTAGTATAGAATTTAAAATCAACACCATCTTTTGGTGAATACGATTTGATATTACCGTAGGTTAAACGTAGAGTACTGTTTGCATCAGGGTAAAATATTTTACCTGGATTCATTGCCATAATTCCTTTGATGTATTTTTTACCTTCAGCATTGTTCACTGCATTGAATGCATCAACGTGCGGTTTAATGTTAGCAATAAAGTTGTCGTAGAATGCTTTGAAATGTGCAAATGCAGGATCTGCTTGCAATTTCTTTAAATCTACTTTCTCTAAAAACTTACCTTGTTTTGCATTTGAAACCATAAAGCTTTTCTCAAATACTTTCTTTGCATATTTTTCAAAAGTCTCAGCATGAGTTTTGCCTTTGTTCTTTTTTACAAGGTCGGTCAAGTATTGAGGATGTTGGTTTGCAGGAATCATATCGTAAAAATACTGAGTCAATTTTGCCAATATTTTTTGTTCCGAAGCAAGATTAAACTGCTTGTAAAACTCTTCGCCATTAGTTTTGATTTGAGCAACCAATTTGTCAATTTGTGCTTGGTCTGGCTTTTCTGCTTTTAAGGCTTTTTCCAATTGCATATAAGATGAAGCATAAGCAATTAAGCTAGATCCAGAAACACCTTCACGCATAAAGGTATTGTGTAATGCATATGGATTGTATGCTTTATACGCATTTTCGAAATTACTCAATACGTTTTCGTATTCAGGTTTTCCTTTTGCAAATGCAGCAAATAACTTTTCTGTAGCTACTTTTTCATCCACCACTTTCATACGTTTTAATTGCTCCGTTTGTCCGATAAAGAACTTCCAGTAGTTTGCAATACTTGCATAGTCGGCAGAAAGTAATAAACGAACGCTGTCGCTTTTTACCATTTCTTCTTTCCATGAAGTTAAACGAGCATCACGCAATTTTACAATTGCTGGGTTGATTTGGTCAATCGCTAACTGAACACCAAATGATGTTTCGTAACGGTTAGTACGTCCAGGGAAACCGTAAACCATGGTGAAATCACCTTCGTTTAATCCTTTGATTGAAACAGGTAAAAATTTCTTTGGTTTGTAAGGCACATTTTCAGTTGAATACGTTGCTGGTTTGTTGTCTTTGTTTGCATAAATGCGGAACATCGAGAAATCGGCAGTATGGCGTGGCCACATCCAATTGTCGGTATCACCACCAAATTTACCTACCGATTGAGGCGGAGCTGCTACTAAACGAATGTCAGTAAATTTTTCGAATACAAATAAGTAAAATGCATTGTCCTTGAACATGGATCTTACTTGTGTCATGTAGCCATTGTCTTTGCTTGCTTCGTCTTGGATAGCTTTAAACACTTCTTGTTTTTTAGCATCCAATGCTTTTGCATCCACACCTTCTAATGCTTTGTTAACTCGGTCCGACACATCTTCCATACGGACTAAAATAGAAACCCACATTCCTGGATTCGATTTTTCCTCAGCAAATGATTTTGCCCAAAAACCATTGTCAAGGATATTATCAGCAGTTGTACTATGCGTTGCAATTGCATCATAACCACAATGGTGATTGGTTAATAATAAACCTTGGTCAGAGATAATTTCGGAAGTACAACCTCCATTAAACCATGCAATTGCATCTTTTAAGCTGGAGTTGTTAATGTCGTACAATTGTTCTGGAGTAAGTTTTAATCCTTGTTTCACCATTTGCTCGTAATTGTTTTTTAGGAGCATTGGTAACCACATTCCTTCATCAGCGATTGCAGTTGTGAAAACAAATGCAGAAGCAATCAGTGTAAGTATTTTTTTCATAAATTTTAGTTTCAAATTTTTCAGGAGCGAATTTAATAAACAGAATGCTACTTTTTGCCGATTTTTATAGGAAAATACCCGAAATTGGTATGAGTGGTTATATAGCATCGATGAATAGCGTGGATAATGGATGAAAAAAATCACGATATTCGCATTCTGAAGGAAGAAAAGATATTTTAGTACAAGCAATCAATTATGGCACAAAAACCTAGCATACCAAAAGGAACCCGCGATTTTTCACCACAAGAAATGGTGAGACGTAATTATATATTTGATACCATCAAAAAAACGTTTCAACGTTATGGTTATTTGCCAATTGAAACACCTGCAATGGAGAATCTTTCAACCTTAATGGGAAAGTATGGCGATGAAGGGGATAAATTGATTTTTAAGATTTTGAATAGTGGCGATTTTAAAGATGGTGTTGATATGAGTTTGGAAGCCAAACAGCTTACTAATAAAATCTCCGAAAAAGCGCTTCGTTACGATTTAACTGTTCCTTTTGCACGTTATGTGGTACAACACCAGCATGAAATATCTTTTCCTTTTAAACGCTACCAAATTCAACCCGTATGGCGTGCCGATCGTCCTCAAAAAGGTCGCTACCGCGAATTTTACCAATGTGATGCCGATGTAATTGGAAGTAATTCCTTATTAAATGAAGTGGAGTTGGTACAAATGATGGACGATGTGTTCACAGCATTTGGATTGGGTGTAATGATTAAAATTAACAACCGTAAAATCCTAAGTGGAATTGCAGAAGTAATTGGTGAAAAAGAGAAAATTGTTACCATCACTGTTGCAATCGATAAATTGGATAAAATTGGTAAAGAAGGTGTAAATAAAGAATTGCAAGAAAACGGGATAGGAGCAGAGGCGATTCAAAAATTGCAACCATTAATAGACTTTACCGGTTCTACTGCCGAAAAATTAAGTTTCTTAAAATCTTTATTGGCAAGTTCCGAAATAGGATTAAAAGGAATTGAAGAACTAGAATATGTTTTCAAAACAATTGACTCATGTAAGTTAGCTTCTGCAAAGTGTGAGTTAGACATTACATTAGCACGTGGCTTAAATTACTATACAGGTGCAATCTTTGAAGTAAAAGTTAACGATGCACGCTCTGAGTTTACTAGCAGCATCACGGGTGGCGGTCGCTACGATGATTTAACAGGCATTTTTGGTTTACCAAACATGAGTGGTGTTGGTATTTCCTTTGGTGCCGATCGTATTTATGATGTTTTATTAGAATTAAATTTATTCCCAGAATCGGTTACAGCAAGCACTAAATTGTTATTTGTAACATTTGGTGAAACAGAACAAGCATATTGTTTGCCTCTATTAGCAAATGCTCGTAAAGCAGGCATCAACTCCGAAGTATATCCCGATGCAAGCGCTAAAATGAAAAAGCAAATGGGCTATGCCGATGATAAAAAGGTTCCTTTTGTGGTGATTATTGGTGGCGATGAAATGCAATCGGGTTTATTGACCTTAAAAAACATGACATCCGGGGAGCAAGAAAAATTGACGATTGATCAGATTATTGAAAGATTAAAATAGGTTTCTACCGCTAAGTCGCGAAGACGCAGATGGCTTTTGCTAAGATCAGAATGATTGTTAAACTAGACGCAAAATAGAATTGTCCTTCTGACAAATTGTATTTATGACGAAAGAAGAATACAACAAAATTTCCAAACAGATTGTAGATGTTTGCATTTCGGTTCATCGGGAGATGGGACCTGGCTTATTAGAGTCGGTTTATGAGTTATGTCTGATGAAAGAATTTGAATTGCGTGGAATAAAAGCTAAAAATCAAGTTGTTATTCCACTCAGATATAAAGGATACGAATTATCGAAAGATTTTAAAATTGATATTCTTGTTGAGAATGAAATTATTATTGAACTAAAATCTGCAGAAGCGATCCTTCCAGTCTTCGAAGCACAATTAATATCTTATTTGCGACTTACAGATAAACGTCTCGGCTTCCTTATTAACTTTAATGTTCCCTTAGTAAAGGATGGAATCAAGCGCTATGTAAATAATTATTGAAATTCATATCAGCGACTTACCGCTTTAGCGGTTCACTTTGCGCCTTAGCGCCTCTGCGGTAAAATAAAATCACTTCAACAAATCAGGTCTTCTTTCTTTTGTACGCTCTAAACTTTGTTCGTGACGCCAATTGTCTATTTTTTCGGCATGTCCCGACAATAAGATCTCAGGAACTTTCCATCCATTGTATTCTGCTGGACGCGTATAAACAGGAGGAGCTAATAAATTATCTTGAAATGAATCTGTTAAAGCAGATGTTTCATCGGAGATTGCACCTGGAATAATACGAATAACACTATCACAAATTACCGCTGCAGCTAATTCACCTCCCGAAAGCACGTAATCCCCAATTGAAATTTCACGAGTAATAAAGTGGTCACGCACTCGTTGATCAACGCCTTTGTAATGACCACAAAGAATCATGATATTGTTAACCGTAGAAAGCTGATTGCTTATCTTTTGGTTCAATGTTTCACCATCGGGTGATGTGTAAATAATCTCATCGTAGCTGCGTTCAGCTTTCAATGCATTGATGCAATTAGCAATAGGCTCGATGCTCATTACCATTCCTGCTCCACCTCCAAATGCATAGTCGTCCACACTTTTTTGTTTGTGTGTGGAATAGTCGCGCAAGTTAATAAGGTTAACTTCTACTAATCCTTTATCAATTGCACGTTTTAAGATACTGTGCTGAAAAGGACTCTCTAATAATTGTGGCAATACGGTAATGATATCGATACGCATGCTGCAAAGGTAATTGAAAATTTGAAACCGAATAAACTTGAAAAATTTTCGGATATTTACAGCAAATGAATTTACAGGAAAGAGATAAAAAAGTAGTTTGGCACCCGTTTACACAAATCAAAACGGCTCCATTGCCAATTCCTATTGTTAGAGGTGAAGGAGCTTATTTATTTGACGATAAAGGTAATAGATACATTGATGGCATGGCCAGTTGGTGGGTGAATGTTCATGGACATGCACATCCGTATTTAGCAAAAAAAATATCAGAACAGTTATTTACCCTTGAACATGCTATTTTCTCTGGATTTACGCATGAACCAGCGGTGCAATTGGCAGAGCGATTATTAAAACGCTTGCCCGATAATCAATCCAAAATTTTTTATTCCGATAATGGTTCCACTGCAGTTGAAGTTGCTTTGAAAATGGCATTTCAATATTGGAGTAACAAGAATGTTGTTAAAACAAAAATCATTGCATTTGAAAATGCCTACCATGGTGATACATTTGGTGGAATGAGTGTTGGAGCACGTAATGCATTTAATTTACCTTTTTCAAAATTATTGTTTGATGTTATCCATATTCCTGTTCCCGTAAAAGGTTCGGAAGCGGAAACGATTAATGCATTGAAAACAGCCATATCAGAGCAGGAGATTGCAGCATTCATTTTTGAACCATTGGTGCAAGGTGCTGGTGGGATGGTAATGTATTCCGAAAAAGTATTGGATGAGCTGATTAAACATTGTCGCGAAAACAATGTTATTACTATTGCTGATGAAGTAATGACAGGTTTTGGGCGTACAGGTAAGTTCTTTGCTTCGGATTATTTAATGCACAAACCGGATATTGTTTGTTTAAGTAAGGGACTAACTGGTGGAGTGATGCCTCTAGGAGTTACCAGTTGTGCCGAGTTTATTTATGAAGCATTTATTAGCGATGATAAAATGAAAACGTTTTTTCATGGACATTCCTATACAGCCAACACAACAGCTTGTTCGGCTGCATTGGCAAGTTTGGATTTGTTTGATTTACCAGACGCTTTTGAAAATGTTCATCGCATAGAACAGAAACACAATGCGTTTTTACAAAAAATAAAAAATCATAAGGCTTTGATTGATGCGCGACAATTGGGTACCATCATCGCATTTGAAGTAAAAACTGAAGAAAATACCAATTATTTGAATTCATTGTCGGAACGAATTAGCGCTTTCTTTATTTCAAAAGGAATTATTCTTCGTCCACTGGGTAACATTGTTTATGTATTACCACCTTATTGCATAAAGGATGAGGATTTGGATTATATTTATGAGTCAATTGAAGTGTTTTTGGAGGAGTTGGTAAAAAGTCAATAAACGCATGTTTAAATCAAAAAGAGAATTTGTATTTATTATTCTTGCTGGTATTTTTATTACCAATGCAATTGTGGCCGAACTGATTGGTGGTAAACTCATCCAGATAGGACCATTTGTAATGAGTATTGGTATCATTCCTTGGCCAGTGGTTTTTCTAACTACCGATTTAATTAATGAATATTATGGTAAATCAGGCGTTAAACGCTTATCATTAATTACAGCTAGTTTAATTGCATATGCATTTGTGGTATTATTTTTTGCGATGGTTGTGCCTGCTGCAAAAGAAATTTCAACAGTTTCGGATGAGCAGTTTATTGCGGTTTTCGGACAAAGTATGTGGATTATTGTTGCTAGTATCATTGCTTTTTTGTTATCACAATTAATAGATGTTTCTATCTTTTGGATGCTACGCGATAAAACAGGTGGAAAAATGATATGGTTGCGGAGTACGGGTTCAACTGTCATCTCTCAATTGATTGATACATTTGTTGTATTGGGAATCGCTTTTTGGTTACCCGGAAAGATGACCACTGCTACTTTTATCAATGCAGCTCTAACGGGTTACACTTTTAAATTGATTATTGCAGTGGTATTAACTCCCGTTATTTATGTTGGTCATGGCCTTATTGATAAATATCTAGGTGATGAAGCTGCTCACAACACCATAAAGCATGCTGCCGAAGAATCACTTCATCATAAAGTTGAAGAATAATGAATCTGAAATAGTAAATTTGTAGCACTCATGTTTTTCAAACTCCGCAATATTATTTCTGTTTCATTGGTTGTCCTTGTGCTACTGATGATGTCGTATTGTGGAAACGATACTTCTACTCAAACAAAAACAGAACTTACTTCTACCAAAGGTTATTTAAATCATGGCGATTCTGCTCATTATGTTGGGATGGATCAATGTAAACTTTGTCATCAGGATATTTACAACACCTTTATTGAAACGGGTATGGGTAAAAGTTTTGATAATGCATCAAAGATGAAAAGCTCTGCTAAATTTGAGAAGCATACTGCTATTTATGATAAAGCTTCCGATTTTTATTATCATCCATTTTGGGACAAGGATAATTTAATGATTTTAGAATTTCGTTTACAAGGAAAAGATACCGTTTATAAACGCATCGAAAAGGTGGATTATATAATTGGTTCGGGACAGCATACCAACTCACACATCCAAAATGTAAATGGTTATTTCAATCAAATGCCCATGACGTATTATACGCAACAAGGGAAATGGGATATGCCTCCTGGCTTTGAGAATGGTTTTAATACTCGTTTTTCACGTAAAATTGGTTTGGAATGTATGAGCTGTCATAATTCATTTCCTGAATTTGTAAAAGGCTCTGAAAACAAATATGAAAAAGTTCCAAATGGTATTAGTTGTGAGCGTTGTCACGGTCCGGGCAGCATTCACGTTCAGCAACGTTCTACAGGTGTAAAAATAGATACCTCAAAATTCATCGATTATTCAATTGTTAATCCAGGTAAACTTTCAATCGATTTACAGTTCGATGTTTGTCAGCGTTGCCATTTACAAGGAAATGCGGTATTAAAAGATGGAAAATCATTTTACGATTATCGTCCGGGAATGAAATTGTCGGATTACATGACAACCTTCCTGCCGCGTTATGAAGGTGCGGATGACGAATTTATTATGGCTTCGCATGCCGATCGTTTAAAGCAAAGCAAATGTTTCATCAAAAGTTTTAAAGAAGAAACCAATGAAGCTTCACTCAGACCTTATAAAAATGCTTTAACCTGTGTTACTTGCCATAATCCACATGTAAGTGTTAAGTCGACTGGAAAAGAAGTATTTAATGCGGCTTGTAAAAATTGTCACGGTGGTAAGAATCAATTGGATTGTACTGAAAAGCAAGAGGTTTTAAAGAAAAAAGAAAAGAATTGTGTGAATTGTCACATGCCAAAATCAGGCTCTATTGATATTCCACATGTTACTGTGCACGATCATTACATTCGCAAGCCAATGAAAAAAGAGGAGATTGCGAAAGTGAAAAAGTTCATTGGTTTGTATGCAGTAAATGAAAAAAATCCAGATGCAAGAACAAAGGCAAAAGCTTATTTGCAACAATACGATAAGTTTGAATACAAAGTAGAGTATTTAGATTCTGCTAAAAAATACCTTTCCGAAAAAACACAGAATGATATAACCAGCAATTTTGAATTATTGGTTCATCTCTATTTTATTAAACAAGATTTTTCAAAAATTTTGGAATTGACTCAAAAAGTGGGCAAGGATAATTTGTTGAATTCTATTTTAACAAAACAAACATGGGATAATCAAAATGCATGGACAGCCTATCGAATAGGCGAAGCTTATTACAAAACAAAAGACATACCTTCCTCATATTTGTTTTATAAAAAAGCCGATTATTTAGCTTCCTACAACCCCGAATTTAAAAACAAGTTAGGTGTAAGTTTGATGGCACAAAATAAATTACCCGAAGCGATTACTGTTTTTAATGATGTAATTAATGAGAATCCTAAATTTGTTCCCGCAATATCTAACTTAGGATATGCTTATTTGGTATATGGAAATGCCGAAAAAGCGCAGGAAATGTACGATATTGGTTTTAAACTAGATCCTGATTACGAAATGTTATTGTTGAATATAGCTGGTTTAAATATTTACAAAAAAAACTACAAAGAAGCAGAAGTGTATTTGAAAAAAGTTTTAAAGAAAAACCCTACAAACGAACAAGCAAAACAAGTGTTGAATCAATTGAAAGCATTGTAAAATGGCAAAAGGAAAATCATCTTTTATGAAAAAAGTAATTATTTCATCGCTTCTTATAATTCTATTAGTGGGTGGAGTAGGAGCTTTCTTTGCTTATAAAACAATCTATCAATCCAATGTGAATTTAGGGGATAAAAAATCTCAAATCATTTACATTTCAACGGGATCAACATTTGAGGATGTTGTACGAATTTTAGGTGAGAATAATATTTTAGAAAATCGTTCGAGTTTTGAATGGTTGTCAGAAAAGAAAAATTACAAGAATGCGATCAAGCCTGGGAAATACCGTATTCTGGCAAAAATGAGTAACAATGCTTTGGTGAATTTATTACGTGCAGGAATTCAAGAACCTGTAGAAATTAATTTTAATGGATTAAAAACAAAGTCGCAGTTAATATCCAGAGTTGCTCATCGCATAGAAGCGGATTCACTTGATTTGTATTATGCTTTTAATGATAATGGTTTTCTGAATAAGTACGGTTTTAATGCACAAACTGTTCAGGCGCTATTTATTCCCAATAGTTATGAGTTTTATTGGAATACATCTGTGGATGAGTTTTTTGATCGAATGGCAAAAGAATACAAAAACTTCTGGACAGATACACGTATTCAAAATGCTAAAGAAATAGGTTATTCTCAAACAGAAGTAGCTGTGCTTGCTTCTATTGTTCAGGCTGAGCAGTGCTGCGACCAAGAAGAACAAAAAGTAATAGCAGGATTGTACATTAATCGTTTAAACAAAGACATGCTATTACAATCAGATCCAACGGTAATATTTGCAATAGGTGACTTTTCGATTCAACGTGTTTCATTTGAGCAAACACGTTATAACTCGCCTTATAATACGTATGTTAATAAAGGTTTGCCTCCTGCACCAATAGGTTTTGTGCAAGCAGCAGCAATGGATGCTGTATTGGATTATGATAAAAATGATTACATCTACATGTGTGCGAAGGAAGATTTTTCGGGCAAACACAACTTTGCTAAAACCTATGAGCAACATTTAGTTTATGCTAAGCAATACCGAGAGGCATTAAATGCTCGTAACATTCATTAAGAATTACTACGTTTGGTTTGATTAAGTATTACGAGTGAGAAAATTAGAAAAGAATACACTCCCATTTGTCGCTCCAGTATTGATTCAGTGAGCATAATAATTAAAAACACCCAACTTGTAGCGACTAAAAAATAATTGATTTTTGCTTTTTTGAGTATAAAATACAATGCAATTAAAAATGTCAATAATGCAAAAATGCCATAGTTAATTGCAATTGTGAAATATTGATTGTGCGAATTGTACTTGTCTTTTTCAATCGTTACTTCACTTTTGCTTTGGTAGCAGGCATCTAATAATAGTTGTGCCTTATCAGTGCTAGTTCCTAGCCATAAATGTTCTTTCAGCACTTCAAGGTTACATGTGAGAATAAGTTGACGTTGATTAACGGTATTTTCTTTTAAATTGTTTGAACTAAAAAAGTCGCTTATTTCATTAATCCTATTCTTTAGTGCAGGACTGAACATTGTAACGGTTACAGAACAAGAAATAATTGCAATTGAAATAATACTAAGCCATTTAATTGATTTGGTGTTTTTATAAACTAACCAAATTGAGCCAAAAATGGTAATAAAAAAAGGAGTTTTGGCTGCAATTAATACTTCTGCTGCAAATAAGGTAATTATTGCAAATGCCACCAATACTTTGTAGTTATTAGTTGTATAATACAAGTTACTAATTAGCCAAAAGATAGCGATGCTTGCAAAAAAGCCGAAATAGGTAGGGTGTAGGTTCGATGCATATTCAAATTTTTGTCGGATGATAAATGCTCCATTAACATAACTTTCGCTATCAAAAAGGCTATTGTCGGCCAATAGTGGTAAAAGTCCTTTTATTCCAATGAGTGTTGTTGCGATTGTGAAAATGGTAAATAAACGATTGGTGTTTTTGAATTTTGTGAATGAGAAAAAAATGGCAAATGCAAATGGAGCAAAAAGGAAAGGCAGTTTTTTTAAGAACTCAATTTGCATCAACTGATTATTTGTATCCACTAAATACTCAATCATGTATGGAATGAATGCTAAACTAATAATGTACGAGAATCGAACTTGTTTCCAATCGATAAACGTATAGGATAATAAACCGAAACCAATTGAAAGAACTGAAAAGCTAATGAATACAATGTTTGCGATGTTTAAGGGTAGAATTGGCAGCAAAAATAGCGCTGAGAGCAAAATCTCTGTAACTATACGAATACCTTTTATTTCAAAATAGTTACGCATGTTTGAATTCAGAATATTTGGCCGAAATAAATTCAGTGATTTGTTTGTGAAAACGTTCTTTATTGAAATTGGAAGTGTTCTTTATAAATGCATCCTTTTCATAATGTTTCTTTTCATGTTCAAATTGTTGTATTGCTTTTACAATAGATACTAGGCGTTGATCTTCAAAAAACAACCCCGTTTCTGCAGTTACCGATTCTTTGTAACCACCCAAATACGGAACAATTACAGGTGTTCCACAAGCTTGCGCCTCCACAATAGTAATTCCAAAATCTTCGTTGGCTGCAGCAATAAATCCTTTTGCATTCTTTATAAGTTCGATGAGTTGATTGGTTTCAATGTATCCTAGAATTTTTACATTTATTGGTGCCGATAGTTCTAGCTTTTTTCTGTTTGGACCATCACCAGCCACAACTAATTCCAATTCAGGAAACTGTTCGAACACCTTTATCAATAACTCAGTCTTTTTGTAGCTAACTAATCGAGATACAGTTATATAATAGTTTTTCTTTATGGTCTCAATTTTGAATTTGTTGATGTCAACAGGCGGATAAATAACAATAGAATCACGGTTATAATTCTGCTTAATTCGGTTGCTAACATTAATTGAGTTTGCAATAAAGTAATCAACACGATTAGAGCTGCGCTTATCCCAATCGCGTAATTTATTAAGTAAGTTTGAGAAAATTGCTTTGCTAATAGGTTCTTTAACGGCATCCACGTATTCTTGTTTTAAATCCCAAGCGTATCTTACTGGACTATGACAATAACAGATGTGTAATTGATTTTTGTGTTTGATAACGCCTTTTGCCACGCAATACGAGGATGAAATAATTAAATCGTATTCGCTAAGGTTTAATCCCTCAATCGCTTTTGGAAAAAATGGAAATAGAAATCGATAGAACTTTTTTGCAAATGGTATTTTTTGAATAAATGTTTTTGTAGTTGTTTTGTTGGATAAATATTTAGCTCGTTTGGTATCATCAAAAAAATCAAATAAGCAGTATAAATCAGCTGTTGGATAGCAAAAAAGGAGTTCTTTGACTACTTTTTCAGCGCCACCAACTTCATTGAACCAATCGTGTACAATAGCTACTTTCATTTCTTTAATTCATAAATAGCAGTTAATAGTTCCTTTGCTGATTTTTCAAAATTGTATTGCTCCTTCAACTTATCTTGTTCGCTTATTGGAATTGTTTTGCCTTTTATGCTAACGATAGCATTTTCAAAGCTAGTTACATTGTTATGCTCAAAATAGGTAGGCAAATCACCAAACGATTCCTTGAAAACCTCTAAATCGGATGCAATTACAGGTACTCCCATCGATAAACTTTCTAAAATTGGTAGGCCAAAACCTTCGTAATGTGAGGGATAAATAAGTCCAGATGCATTTTTTAGCAATTGAAAATAACGTGCATCATCAATGTCAGTGTAACTAATGATATGCGCATGAGTTGGAATTTGGTCGCTTGCAAATACAGTATCGTTATTCAAAAGTAAAACAAGTTTAAAGCCATGTTTTATAAGTATATCAATATTCTGTACAATCCATTTTATATTTTTTCTAGGATTGTTGCCTCCAGTAACCAATAGATACTTGTAATTTTCGTCTGTCTTATTTTCGTTGACAGTAGTCCGTAATCCGTTTTGTATGATTTTAATCTTTTGGGAGGGTAAATTATAGTTGCTGATTAGCTCATTTTTTGAAAAATTAGAAACAGTGAAAACAAGTTTGGCTTTTCTACAGAGTTTTGGAATAAGGATTTGATACCATGCTCGAAACGAAAGAGTAAACCAATTTTTGCCCTCTTTTTCAAATGCAAGATCGTGGATAGTTACAACCTGATTCTTGCAGAAAAGTGGTGCCGAATTGCTTAGGTTGATTAATAGACTATCCTTTTTCTTAAAAAGGTACATTGGTAATGAAATCTGCTCCCATAAAAAGCCTTTAAAAATGCCAATTTGCTTTGATTGAAGTGGTACTTTTCCTTTTGTTGAGGGCCGAATAACCTGAATTGTAGGTTCTAGCTTTAATAATGCCTCGGTAATCCCCAATGCAAAATTCTGTACGCCAGATTTAGATTGGCACAAAAATTTGCCATTGATTATTACTTCCATTGCATTAATCCTCCAATGTTGAATTTAGTAAATATACTAATATTTACTTTTCATGCACTTGTATTGGATTTTGGCCTTTGTTTCATGTATGATTTATAGGAAAATGGCATCGAAAAAATCCATTTGTTTTTTGTCTAAAAACTCCTAAAAATGCCTTATTTTAGTCGGCTATAACATGATGTTACCGAATAACTACTTAGTTTACTTTTTGATATACAAAAATCTTCAGTTAAAATACAAGCATTCTGTGCTTGGATTTGTATGGAGCTTTCTGCATCCTTTTTTCTATTTGCTCATTTTTAACTTCGTATTTTCAAAAGCATTTTCTCAAATTCAGAATTATTCTCTTTTTGTAATATCTGGTCTGTTATTTTGGGTTTATTTTTCAGGTAGTACCAATGCACTCAGTCAAACTTTTATTCGGAATGCTCAATTGTTGAAATCATTTAATATAAATAAAATTCTTTATCCTGTTTCGGAACAAGGTGCTGAATTGGTGAGTTTTTTATCAGGCTTTGTAATATTTTCTTGCTTGATGGTTTATTTGGGTATGAGTATTTCCTTTTCTTTCCTTTGGATAATTCCTATAACACTTCTTTTTACTGTTTTTTGCTTTTCGGTTGGATTGATATTAGGCTCTCTCAATGTGTATTTTAGGGATGTAGGGATTCTTTGGAATACCTTAAATCCTGCATTGTTTTATTTATCGCCAATTGCTTATTCAATTGATATTATTCCTGTTGAATATCAACTTTATTTTAAATTAAACCCAATTTATCACTTTCTAATTGTGATTCGAAATGTTCTCTACGATGGCACTTTTCCATCTTTCAATAGTTTAATGTATTGTAT
>Ga0208626_1000103_pt1 | contig 37614 bp, 54 predicted proteins | sample LakWasMet10_HOW4_2_FD_183860 | JGI IMG/M metagenome (GOLD analysis project Ga0208626, IMG submission 183860) | Freshwater sediment methanotrophic microbial communities from Lake Washington under simulated oxygen tension - Sediment Metagenome... | ecosystem: Environmental > Aquatic > Freshwater >... | reverse complement strand
ATTCGGTTGGCCTTAACTCAAGGGCAGTAGCTCATACCCAAATTATCAGGAACATACCATGATCAAAACAAACAACCGAAAATTATCCCGGCTGCAAAAGCAACGGAGTGAAATATCAGCAAGGCTTTTCCTTACGCGTTGTTGCATCGCTTTGATATGTGTCGTTTTCGTCCATTTGATCGAACAGAGTTCAATCAGTTCTAGCGCTTTAGCATTGTATGTCATCGGCATTCCAACGCTGCTTTGGTTCTATGACCGAATTTTTTTTAGCCGCTGACGCATACCCTTATTGCCCAGTATATGAAAGTTGCTCGAATTTATTTGCGCGTTAGCACTGACGCGCAGGATATGACTCGCCAAGAGGGCATTATCAGCCAGGCTAAATCTCAGGGCTACTATATCGCTGGCCGATATGAGGAAAAGGCGTCTGGCGCTCGGGCGGATCGCCCGGAGCTGCTACGCATGATTAAGGAGTTACAACCGGGCGACGTGGTGATCGCTGAGCGGATCGATAGGATAAGCCGGCTACCACTCGAAGAAGCGGAGAAGTTAGTCGCGTCTATCCGTGCAAAAGGCGCAAAGCTGGTAGTTCCAGGAATCGTGGATCTTTCCGAGCTTGCGGAAAAGGCCGATGGCATACCCAGGATTGTTTTGGAATCGGTGCAGGAGCTATTACTAAAACTGGCGTTGCAGATGGCACGCGATGATTACGAAACACGGCGAGAGCGGCAACGGCAGGGCGTTGAACTGGCAAAACAGGCCGGTAAGTACGCTGGCCGCGCTGTAAACTCTTCCGTTAATGAGCGCATCGTCGCGTTTCGTAGGGCAGGGCACTCGATCAAGGAAACAGCGCGGCTTGCGCCGTGTAGTGTTAGTCAGGTGAAACGGATTTGGGCTGCGGCCCAAAAAAAGGCAGCGGCCGGCGATTCATAATGTATCGTAACCGGCCATTTTGAGAACCCCAATCGCATGATAATTATGCGAAGGAATTTACATGACTGTTGTTGAATTTCCGAAAGCCAAAAAAAAGGCCAGCCCGCCTGCAATCTTGGACGTTACCAAGAGAGCATTGCGCAGCGATGCCGTGGAAACCGCACGCTATCGTATTTTCCCGTGGCTGAGTTGGGCATTGATCCACATTATATTGTTCGCCTGGTCGGCCGCTCGAACCCTGTTGCTAGTTCTGTTAATGTTCCTGCGGCCGTTGGTCTTCTTTCTGATCACTCCGCTGACCACCGCCTTGATAATTGCGTTCGTAATCTGCTTGTTTACGCATCCGGCAGATACGCGCCTGACCTGGGGCTTTGGTCTGTTGACTGCAACTGCGTTATTTACGATGTTTTTGTATGACTGGTTAATTTTTAAATTGGGCGGGATTGTAGTCCTTAGGTAAAACACATGAACACTACAACATTCATTAGCATCAGCATCGGTACATCGATTATTCTCGGAGTCATATTGTTGAAACGTGCAATCGTTGGACCGCAACGACAATTTGCAAGGCTCGCGGGCATCTCTATTTGTATCGGATTAATGATTTTGTATTTATCACCAGGACACCTTTTCGGGGGGATTCTGGTTCTGCTCGGAATGATTACATCTATTGTTATGATGCTTTTAGATTTGGGTATTCGTAGAAATGGCTGAATATCTATTATTCATGAGTTCATATTTCCAAGAACTCACAGATATTGAATTAATCGCAATATTTATTATCTTGCCAATGGCGTTTACTGTATGTCATGAGGCCGGGCATTACTACGCTGCGTATCTATGCGGTGTTGGTAGCTCCGAGTTTGCGTTAGGGAGAGGGCCGACAATTCTGCGCATTCCAGTGTCGTCTGTTGGTTGCAATCTCGCATTCAGGTTGTTCCCGTTTGGTGGCCGAGTCACTTATGGCGATGGTTATTGGATGTTAAGTTACGAAAAATGTGCGTTATTAGCCGCAGCCGGATGGTTGGCTGATGTCGTTTTGTGGTTAATGTGTTATTCCATGCAAGTTTTCATCGATACATCTGAGCCTATTTACGCATTCATTTTTTTCGTTATTTCAGTGCGTGTTTGTATCGGGATTTTGCCGGTCACAAGTGACGGGAGAAAAGTGATTTACTATCTCTATCGATCCATACATCACTAAGCGGCAGGGAAACTAATCCACGGTAACTGCTGTTACCAGTCCCGCGCAAAACAAAATCAACGAAAGACTGATAAACGGTTCTGACAACACCACACCGAATCTGCCGCCCCACAAGCCTAATAAGCCAATTAACATCATGCAAAATGCAATTATTTTTTTCATTTCACTTATCCTCGTCTGAAACTTGTTTGTAAGCCCCGGTTTCGCAGTATGGACACGATATATCTGGATCGTGCGTTCCCGGATCGCATATGTAATGCGCGACCGAGGATATACGATCAAACTCAGATACCAGAGGTAGAACAGGCTCTACCCCTGCCACTGAATCAATGGTTTCAATAATAGATTTATCGGGTGTTTGCATGCTCTATGTTCCATTCTTGGGTTGTCATTTTTAGTGCCGGCCACAATCACCCAACCAATCGAATGAAAGCAACCGTACCGGCGCTGGCCAGAAGGGCGGTACACATGCAGACCAATATCATTACCGTCCACCGTGAGACAAACGGCGCTGTGTTGGCCTTACCTGAGTTCACGATTGATCGTTTCAATGTGGCGATTTCGTCGCTAATCGCTTCGCGAAGTAGCGAACGAATAAGCTCTCGCTGTTCGTCGCCAGTCGTTGTTACCACCGTAGTCGTTACGGTTTTCAGGTAGGCCACCATTTCCTGTTTGGAGCGCATATTAGCGGCCAACACCGCTTGATTGTACGACTCGCCAGCCTCTTCGAGTCGGCGAATCATTTCATTCATCTTATCAGCCGAGCCGTTTACGGCGGCGTTGGTCGCGTCCAGTTTGTCCAGCAGCGTATCAATATCCCCTAATACCTGCGCGGCAAGAGCGTCGCGGAGGGTCCTCGGATCGCCGCTTTCCCTTTTTTTGACGGTTGTTTTCGTCATGGGTTAAAAAAGCGATTTAAACACTTGGTCAAGATTTTTGTTCGCCGTGATCGCTATCATTTTGAGCAACGCCATTTTTACGCACCGTTCCGCTTCTTCGGCGTTGCCGGCAAGTTTTGCTACCTTTGCCTGATCACGGTAATCAGTTGGATCGTTAATGATTTCCACTAACGGCACACCTAAATCCTTGCATTGGTCAAAGGCCTCATTGTTGTATATGACGCATTTCTCATTCATGAGAAATGATTTAACGACCGCTTCGAGACCGAACAGCGACCCGAATTCTTCCCGTATATCATCGTCCACGTCCACTTTGTTCATTACAACACGGATTTTCTTTTTGGGAATCCCCATGGCCGCAAGTGTCCTGATTGTTTTGATGGTATCGATAGTCTGTTTTTTTTCTTTAACCGTCGGCACCAGGTAATAATCGAATTGCTGGTGAGAGTCGTGGTACTGCGTCATTAAGTTCGTGAAGTCTTCGACGTTAGAGGCTCCCACGTCGATAATGGCATCATCGAGCAGAAAAATTTCCTCCTGCAGCTCCTTGTATTTTTTGCCCTTGAATGTTTCCACGTCAACCCCGTCGGTGGCCGAGTTATCGTTCAGCGTTTCGATGCTGAATAGCGTCGCGTCGTTCATTCGCGGCTTTAGCAGGTGAGCAGCTATCGTGGATTTTCCTACGTTACCTGAAAAATTAATCACTACCAGTTTCATGTGGTTTTTTTCCTTTCTGTTTATGAGGTTTACCCAGTTTGGCCAACTGATCCAGGTTGATTTTTTCGCTCAATATCTCCCGTAAATCTGTTGGGTCAAAAATGGTCTGTTGGTTTTCCGCATTCTCTACGTGATCGTCGCGACGGCTTGCCGGCGTGGCGACTGTTTCCGGCCGGATCGTTCTTGGTTGAGGCCGTTTTGTATCCAACTTGGCGGCTTTCTGATCCCGATGCCGATTGAGATATGACGCAATGCCCTGTATCGACACCTTCACGTCCTTGCCGGCCAAATAGCTTTGTATCTGTTTGTACGAATAGCCCATTTCCCGCAGCCGATACAGATCGGGCAGAAATGGCGACATTTTTGAGCCGGACGTTGAGGCTGGCGTATTCAACTGTACAAATTCCTCAATATCCAATGAAATCCCTCGTTCGTTAAGCTGTAAAACGCAATGTTAGCAACCCCTGTGCTATTTTTGGGCGCTATTTCACCATCCGTTCATCACTTTACACCAGTAATCATCTTTATTTCAAGTTAATTCAATCAATTCACCGATTTTTCTACCTGTCTTAACCTAATTTTCAACACATTTTCAACCTCGCGCGGAAACCGTAGGAAAAGGAAAGCAAAAATAGAGGGCAGGATAGACTAGCGTCGGCATTTGTGGTAACATTTTCCCATATTGAACAGATATTTTTATTGGAGGTGTTAATTACAATTCCGACACTCTTGTGGACGCCATTGATTATTCATCTGGAAACGTGTCTATGTTGACAGGCGATTTCATAGATGCGCATTCAATGCCGGGTAAATCATGAATTACCCGAGATTAAGATGTGGGCGAGAAATGAACGAAAACCGTATTAACTTGGACTAGATATGAAAACTTATACTCGAGATCAATTTGAAGCAATCTTAGAAATCAATGCAATTTCCGGCGTTCCTTTAATGCACATGGACGAATTGGAATCAGGAGAGATGACAGCAGAGCAGGTTTTTGATGCCAATGTAAAGTGGATTAACGACGTTGCCGCCGATGTTAGCGCAATCAATTTCCCGTCATGCAGTAGCGATGAGTAATGTGTATTACAAAACAGCGATGTTCAGTACAAATTAACGATGTAATTCACAGGAGGTGCCGAAATGACAGGTAAAACAGAGTTCATCCGTTTTCGGATTCATGCAGACCTAAAGGCGGCCTTATTTGCGCTGGCCGAGAAACGCCGTATTGATGTCTCTAAGCTGATTATCGGCGAGATAACCCGATTACTTAGGGAAGATGAAAGCGGCGCCCCTGCGCCGCCTAGCTCGCCGCTACATGCACAATCCGAGACCGTCCATGAATTGACCGGGCAATTATGTTTCCGACCACTCCCAGGTGATGAGCTGTACGTGAAACAATACGGTGAAGGGCGTAAACTATCGCCTGGTATAATCCTAAAATTAGTATTACGGGGTTGGATAAACAAGAACGCGCCGATGCCGCGTGATGAGCTGTTGACGCTTGGTATCACATCCAACCAATTAGCGGCGATTGGCCGCAACCTAAACCAGTTTGCGAAACTCGCTCATTCTGGCCGCTGGCCGGATGCACACGAATTGATTGATTTACTCGAAAATACGGCGGAACTAACCCATCGAGCCAGTGAAGAGATCGATGCGGTTGTTCGGGCTAATCTATTGAGTTGGGAGAACGATGATGGCTAAACGAACGGTGCGGATCGCGCGAGATAAAGAGGCTCCAGGTTTAAATATTGGCAGTCGCGGCCGCAAAGGGCCGACTGCGCCGCGTGACGGCCGTCCATTATTTGATCCGTCGTCGCCCTCATCCATGGCTGCCTTGCGGCGCACATTGAATCGCGTGCCGGAGGTTATGGTAAAGGTAACCGGCGGCGGTCGGGACAGTGGGACGGCAGAGGCTCACATCGATTACATTGATCGCCACGGCGAACTGGATGTATTAACCGATGATGGCGACGCCCTAAAGGGTAAGGATGTATCTAGCGTTTTGGTCAAGGACTGGAAACTTGACACGGTGATTAATCAACGCCATAGGGATGCGCCGGCGTCCGGCGAAAAGGATAAACGCGCGAAACTGGTCCATAACATCGTATTATCGATGCCGCATGGCGCACCGCCACAAAAGGTTTTGGACGCGGCCCAGTTTTTCGCCCGTGAAAACTTCGCCTTTAGCCATCGTTACGCGATGGTGCTACATGATCCGGCGACCGATCCAAAACACGAAAAAACCGAATCCGGTAAAAACCCGCATGTGCATTTAGTTGTTAAAGCTGTAAGCGAAACCGGCGAGCGGCTGTATATCCGAAAAAACACCCTACAGGATTGGCGCGAACAATTCGCCCAGGCGCTACGTGACCGTGGCGTTGTCGCGAATGCTACTCCGGCCGCTATTCGTGGCAAGGGACGCAGCAGCACTAAAGGCGCTATGCACCAACATCAAGAACGGATTGCGAAATGGCAAAGCAAGCCGGATGCCAATAAAAAACCGATTGCATCGTTATTTCTTCAAGGCCAGGTCGAGACTGCCATCAACGAGGTTGTAAACGGCGTTGTGCCAGATATGCCTGGTAAGGATATGCTCGAAAGCACGCGAAAAAATGTGGTTGCCGATTGGCAAGCGACCGCGCGGGCTCTTCGTGCCGCCGGCATGGAAAACGACGCAGTCGCCGTCGAGGAGTTCATCAAGACGTTGCCGGCAGTTAAAACCGATTATGAGCAGCTTAGAGACCGCGTAGCGGTAGAGCAAAAGCCGGCTGTTGATAAACAGTCGCAGGATGTCGATCAATTAGCGCCTAGTCGCTGATTGGCGGACACGTGTAAGCGGGTAATAACATACTGAAACATCCTGCATCGAGCAGTCAAAATAATGCAGGTAGTCTTGCTATAGGCACCCGAAAATAGTAACAAAAGATTACCAACTAAAGGATCGCTTAATGAATACTACTGAAAATGAAAACATTAAATCTCGTGCACATTGCGCAGTCGATCATGAAGATTTAGAAAAAAAAGAAAACGACCCTCCATGTAACTCAGCGCGCTGTAACGATTGTAGTGTTTTTATCTCTGGAGGATGTATGGCCGCATTTTGTGATCTTGATTACTGAGGTAGCATTTAGCGATGTAGAGTACAAATAAGTATTATTCGGTACAATTTAGCTTTGGAATTCACAAGTGGGTTCCCACGCAGAGCGTGAGAACCTTGGAGTGTGTGTTAGTTTAGATTGGCTGCAAACACGTTGTATGTCGCAGAGGATAGATTTTGCAAAACGATAAGGTAATCGGCGTCGGCGTATAAAGATTTTTCTTTAGAAGCCGGAGTTGATTTGAGGCTTTCAAGGTATATTTGTAACGTTTCAGATGCGGCTATAGCCCTTTCCAGGTCTACAATCTCCTCCTGTAATGAGTTTTTGTCGTTAAAGCTTCCAGCGGCCAGGTCTTCTTTGCTTATTACGGATGCCTGTTTTAATTCAGTTGTGGCTGAGTACAGTTCGACACCTGCCTGAGTGAAGTATGTAATTGCCTGTTTTTTGCTTTTAGGAACGATGACCCTCCCCGCTGAAAAATAGGAATATGATTGGGTGATATGGTCTTGAGCTTGTTTCAATGAGAATGCAACATCAATAGGTTCTGCAATGGCATTACCAATTGACATTAGGGACAAAAATAATATTTTCTTATACATAGTTTTCCATAGGTTGTTAATTATAAAAGCGTGTCATTACCCCACGCATCAATGGTTATTAATAAGTTTATCTGATATTCAATACCTAGTTTCTCCTCCCATAAATCGCGATTTTGTGTATCTAATTAGAGCAAATCGTCGTTGTGAGCAACGCGTTAAAAGCGGACAAGCCTTTTTTGAAACTGCTTTCAGCGGATAATACGTTGATGTTTGACGAAGGCGATTTCGTCAAAAAATACACGTATTCTTGCAAAGACGATATAATAGAAATTGTCTGCTTTGCATCATCGTCTATATCTGATGATTGAAGCAAATAGCTCGTCGCCATATTAAGCTCTGAATATGACCTCAAGAAATAAATTTTGGCTTGTTTCTCGTCTCTTTCAACAAAATCTATCCCTGTCGAGAAATACGAGTACGACTTAACAAAGTTGTCTTGAGCCTTTGTTAAAAAATATGAATTGTCTAATGGATTGGCAACGGCAAAATTACCCATTAACATTAGCGACAAAACTAATAGTTTATTGTACATAATTGGTCCTGTTTTGATTGTGATAACGGCTATATCAATGTTCGTAAGAATTCCCCAAGATCGTAAGCGCCCGCTGTCTTTAGGTAGCTGGCGACAGTTTTTGAGCGGGTTTCGTCTTTCGGTAAGAAGATGGCGCGGTAGTTGTCGTATGGCTGTGGTAATCGACGCCATAGATACGTGGCGTTAAATGCCTTCATAGCTTGATGGAATTGGTTTTGCTCCTTGGCGCTGTCGTCTATCACTACAATATCGAAACGCTCCCTTAGCGCCTCTACGCTGCGCGGATTTATTGAATAGGTTATGAGTTTTCCATTCAGTCGTATTTTGCGGCCCATTTTTCCGGCGATATAACGCGCGGCTGCGAAGTGGTGAGAGCCGCCGTTATTGCTTAGAAAAATACGGTTATCCCATAAATAACGGCTAAAGTGATCGTCTTTCGTATCGGCGTGTAGTTCATGGCCGATTCTTATTTCGTTATGCGCCAGGTTCGGGTTACTTAAAAGATTTTGTTCGGTGATTTCTTCGATCAGTCTTGGGCGTGTTGTTTTCACGAATTGATCGAGGCTGGCGAATTGATTCAGGTTGTCTTTTGAATTCGATAACCCGGTTATGTCCTGTATTTCACATACCCAGTTTGGCCGTGTCTCACGTTGACCGAAGTAGTCGAATTCCGGCATAACCTGTTCAAAACTGGTGTATGATCCATGGCTATACCGCCATCCGAGCATCACGGTATGGTCGGAATACTCCGTGAAGTTATACCGTTTGTCACCCCATTCATGCCATTTAACAATATCGCCATCATGGATCGATTTTGGCGTCTCTTCAAGCTTAGGAAGGAAACCGGGGTAACTATCTATCGCGTTAAGTAGTTTTACAGGACGATAGCCGATGTCCTCCTGTATCAAATTCACATAGATTTTTAGCCACTTTGTTATAGTTGTGATTGACATTAGTTCACCCATGCGGCATAGATATAATTTGGATAAACGTTGCTGCCACGACTGCCGTTGTAACGCGCTAAGGCGCGGCTGATATTGCCGTTTTCCTTATCCAAATAGCTGCGCAAGATCGCGCACCCGAGCCGGAGGTTTGTCCGCACGTTGAACAGATCGGTGGACGGTGCGCCGACTATATTCGCCCAGAAAGGCATCACTTGCATGTAGCCGCGTGCGCCTGCAGACGAAACCGCATATTTGCGATAATTGCTTTCCCCTCGAATCACGGACACTACAAGGGCCGGTTCCAGGCCTGCCCGTTTTGCCTCGTAATAAATCGTGTGCAACAGCTCCCGGCGCAAACGCTCATTACTCATCCGTTGAGCTAAGGCCTTATTTTTTGCCATTTCCTGTAGTAGTGCGTGCTCGGTTTGATCAACCCAGTTCTGTTCGGTGTCATTGATTATTCTGTCTTCTTGTACCGTGTCGGCCTTTGTCGAGTCCATCGAGGCAACTTGTAGGCGGATTACCGCTTCTGAATTCGGTGCGGCCTGTACCGATTGGGCGAGGATTAAGGCAAGGGCGCCGTATAGCATTTTCATTTTCATCTAACCATTTCCTGCTGTATTGGTGGTTTGGTGACCTCTGGCGTTTTTTGATCATTCAGTACGTTGTTAGCTGCAATGGCCGCGTGTCGCCCCTGTTCCCGAATTTCCGGTGCGCTGATCTTTTTGCCATTTTCCAATGCTGCGGCCAGGCCTTCGCGGATTAGATAGATCAGGGTTTCCTTTTCGTCCTCGGATTTGATGACGCCCGATTGATGGGCTTGATCGGCTATTTTCTCGCCGAGTTTTGCGGCGATAATTGCCTCGGCTACCTGCGGCATTTGACGGATGACATTGCTTTCGATTTCCCGGCCCGTGCGGATCGCCTCGGCTTGCTCTTCGAGCGCCGTTTGATAATCCTCTCGTTCCACTCGCCAGGTGGTTTTTTTGACCGGCTTTTTGCCTTCCACCTCGTTACCGTCTGCGTCGCGCTCCTTCGTACCAATGCTGACCTGTTCCTGACCGACCGACTCTAATATGATTTTGTCGCCGACTGCCGGCTTTGACTGCGAGTCTTTAAAGGCCCTTTTCAGATCGGCGCCCCATTTCGTGACTTCCTTCCCGTCCACCTCTAATTTGACGAAATAGGATTTGCCTTGATTCGGATCGTGTTTATAGTGATCCGGGCCGTGATCCAATAAGGTGCCAACAATCATGCCGTCGCGGTCTCTCGGTGCCGTCGCGCCGCCTTGCTGTTTTGCTCCGAGCGCCGCCTTGGATTTTTCCAGTTCCGCTACTTCCAGTGGAGTCGGTTTATAGCCGACTACTTCCAGGCCTTTGAGCGATGCTTCACGCCATACCTGTTGTTTGAAATTATCGCTGCCGGATATTTTGATGGTTTGCCAATTGCGGTCTTCCGCGATAGCGATTGCATCCCGAATAACCGTAACGTTTTCGGTCTCAACCTTCAGTTGTTTTCCGCTGTCCTCGAACGCGAGGGTTTTATCCTGGAAATAGTATTGATTTTTCACCCGCAAATAACGACTTGCCAGCCGTTCCGGTATTGCGTGATTACCGTCGGTGCCCGTTTGTGCCTGGTCGTTTGCTGCGGCCGTTACCTGAGCCTCTTCTTCTGTCTTGGGTGTGGTTTTATCTTGGGCCTTATCGTAGAACTCAATGATATTTTCGGCTTGTTTGGGGTCTTTGTCGGCCGGCTTGCTTGCTTGGCTTAATGCCTGTTCGGTTAAAAAAGCCGGCGTCTTCATGCCGTCAGGGGCGTTCTTTTGCCATAATTTTATGGCTTTGGCTGAATCGACGGCCGCGAAACGTTCCAGATCGTCAGAAATCTGATTTTCCAATTGCTTCGGCGGTTCTTGTCCTTGGGCCGCTTCCGTCTTGAGCATGCGAAGGCGTTTGCCTACCGCTTTTTCCAGTGCCTCGTAAAACCCGGCTTGAAACTCTTTATCGATAGGCATTACATCCGGCAGGGTTTTGTAAAAGCGGGGCTGGCCATCCTCGTATTGGCCGTGAATCTCGGTTGAAGCGATGATCCGCCCGCGATTGCCTTCCGCGTGTACCACGCTCGGCCGTGGGGATTTTTCCGGGTCTGCGGTGTAATACGCTGCCCCGGCTTTTTTAGCATCGGTATATTCGCGCTCACGGTTGCCAGCGCGTAGGGTGAATTCATGCGTCGTTTCGTGCTGTTGGCTTTCTTGTTGCATCACGTCTCCTTTTTATCTTCAATAACCACAGTGCCTAAAAACCTCTGTGCGGCGGCTGTGAGTTCGTCCGCGCTCATGGGGCGGTCTTTCGGTTGCAGGATGTAATTTGTATCGATTGCAAAGTCGTTTAGCGATAGTTCATCGAAATTTTCCAGTTCCTCTATCGTCACCGGCCGGTATGTCGGTTCGTCGTCTACATCCGCTTGAGTGTATATTTCCTCGTAGGTCTGGACGACAGGCGCGATCCGGCTTACTTTCGGTGCCGGCAGAAGGCGGCTTTTGAAATGGCGGTCGGTGTAATAGATGATTTTTTCCGCGAGGATCGGTCGGATGCCTTCATAGATGATGATTTCGCGATCCGGGCCGATTTCCTTGACCTCTTGCGGCATTAACAACATGCGGCGCTGGTCGCTCTCCGTCGTGGTTTGCCCTTTTGTGCCCCACATCGGCCGCGATCGGCTTTGACCTTTCATCGTCGTTGAACCTAAATCGTTCGATATTTCTTGCGCGTCGGCGAAATCTTTCGGCGCAAAGACGATCCGGCCAGCTAGGGTTTTCATAATCGTGTCGGCACCGTCGCGGCCGTACACGGCTCGAAGTTGCGACGGGGTTTGAATAACCAACAACACGCGGACGTTGTAGCCAGGCAAAAAGCCGCTGGCCGTCTCGATAATGGGAATACGGCCCAAGGCGGTGAACTCGTCCAGTAACAACAGCAGTTGATGTTTCAATTGCGGGTTGTGTTCTGGCAGTTCGCGGGTCTGCAAGCCAATGGCTTGCTGGAAAAACAGACTCAAAACCGGGCGTATCCTGTCCAGGTCGTCCGGTTTGACGCCGACATAAATCGACATGGGCCGTTTACGCAAATTGCGTAAATCCATGTCGTTCTCTGACGTGGCCGCGTCCAGTAATGGATTCAGCCACAGCGAGAGTTTGGATGTCAGCTCTTTACGGATGCCGCCGGCGGTTTGTTGCGGCAGATCGATGACCTCATAGATCGATGACACGCATTGCCACGAAAGCGGATTGCTGCCGCCTCGACGGCGGGCGAGTATTCGTTTCCAATGATCGACAAAACCCTCGCCGGTCGTGCCACCCGACATACCCTGCCTCAAAACCTCGCCAATCGTGCGCTTGGCGGATGGCGTCTCAAAGAGATACAGAGCTATGCCTAAAAACAAAGTGCGGGCGCTTAACACCCAAAATGAATCTTTATTGCCGTCTACGGTATAGAGCATTTCCGCAATTCGTTGAATATCGTTTATGCGGGTGTGCGGGTCTTCCGAGACATAAAAAAACGGGTTCCATCGGGCCGTCTGTCCTGTCTCGGATAGTGGATCGAACAAGTGGACTTCTTGCCCGTGTTTACGCCGAAAGCCCGCCGTTACTTCCCAGTTCTCTTTTTTGATGTCAACGGCGATAACAGAACCTGGAAAATTCAACAGATTCGGCACTACCACACCAACGCCTTTACCGGCTCTGGGTGGCGCGGCCAGAATCGCCCCTTGCTGGCCGGGTATCGTTAAGTATTTCTCTCCGAGTTTGCCAATGATAATGCCGTCACCGTCTAGCAAGCCGCGCTCCCGGATTTCCCGGCGGCTGGCAAAGCGGGCGTCGCCATGCAACGCCCGCCGGCGCGGAATGAGTGGTATGGCAATACCGCCGCCGACCAACAGAAACCCCGCTACCGTGCTACCAATCAGGTTGCGGCGAACCTGAGGCCTAATTCCGTAATGTTGGTGATACTGGAGAATGGTTATCGGTGTGGCTTGATACGGGTTTAAATGACTGATCGCCAGGAAAAAATAGCCGGACACATAAAGTCCGGCCGTGAGCGCCAATAGTAACCCGGCAAGGATTTTTGCAACTTTCTTCATAGCCCGTGTTTGCGTTTTAGGTCGGGTCTGTACCACACCTCTGATATGCGTCGTTTATCGTTGAACTGCAAAACAACGTCGATGGTTTGGTACAGCAGAGAGCGGATTTCTTCCGATTGCAGCGCCTGTCCGGCCGGGCTTTGCCTGAGCAATAGCACCATTTGCGCGAGAGCAAGCTGCGCGGTGTGCCCGTGAATACTCGTAATCGATCCAGGGTGCGAAGCAACAGCGCGGAGATATTCAAACGCCTCGTCGCTTCGCAACTCCGCCAGGAACAGGCGATCCGGTTTCATCCGTAAACAGGACTCCAATAGCATTTTGGCGTTTACGTTTGATATGCCCTGCCCGCCTTTTGAGTAGAACAGTCGGACGTGATCCAGTTGGTTGACTAGCACCAACTCTTTAGCGTCTTCAATTGTAATAAGTCGTTCGTGCGAGGGTATTTCTAAAATTAGGGTTTTATTAACGGTTGTTTTGCCTGATCCGGTCACGCCGGACAACAAAATGTTTTTTTTGGCCAGAATGGCGAGGCGAATGAAGTCTTTGTATCGGCGCTCTTCCTTGAGCTGGAGTAACTCCTTCTCTATCGCGTCGAGTTCGTCGCTGGCATCCTGACACTCACTGAATAGACCCATTTCATCGAGTTCATCGAGTGACCATACTTTTTTGGACGGCCGGCGGATCGTAATGGATACGTGATCGCTGGCCGGCGGCAGCACAAATTGAATCCGCTCGCCGGTCGGCAGATCCGCCGATAACAGGGGCGTCGTTTCGTCAGCCCCTTGTGATGTTTTGTTTGCAACCAGGTTGGCCATGTTGCGGCACCAACCATGTGACGCAAACGCCAGTTTTTCGCAGGTTTTACCGCTGTAGCGCTGCACCCAGGCCTCATGCGGTTTGTTGATGCAAACCTCTGTCACGTCGTCATCATCCAAGATGCAACGTAATGGGGTTAGGTAGTGATGCAATGCGCTCAGGTATTCCACGTTGTCGCGTCGGTGTTGTGCTGATTCCATGTTATTTCCTCATGGTGGTAGATTTTCGCGGGCGCGAAAAAATGATTATTGTTACCGGGGATATTTGGCGGCCGCTTCGTCATAAATGTATTGATATTTGTCGGCCAGTGCATACACCGAACGAAAATCGACATCACGCGCAAACAAAATTTGTACACGTTCCCCTTGCGGTACGCGGATAGTGGGCCGAATGTTAATGGTGTCCCTCAGTACGTCCGTGGTGACCTGGTTTGTCTGTTGCGTGTTGTAATTGAATTGCGTACCGCCGCTATGTCCAGCGCCGCTGGCGTAGTTCGTGCCGGCCTGAATCACGCCATTGATCACTGAAATGAGGATCGCCGCCCCGAATCGGTCCCAAAAATGGCTATCAATCTCGCCCGTGATCCCGCTACGTCCGAGCGAGTCCGTTGCCGGCGACGCCAGTTGTGCCACAACGCCGGCCTCGGTTCTGGCGTCGGTCCACAATACAAAAACGCGGCTTTGCCCTTGTTGTACGTTGCTACGTGTCTCGCCGGTGATCGAGGTGCCGCGTTTTAACAGCGGCACCTTGCCGTCAGCCCCGAAAATATCGTGTGACAATACGCAGGTCACCATGCCAGGCAATTGAGAATCAATGGCTGTTTCCAGTGTGCAATCGCCTTTTCTGCCCTTCGGGATCACGAACGTTAATGATGGCAACATTTCGGCACGGGCCATTGCGGTAGTTGTCGGCTCTAACGATTTCGCCAGATCGGTATTCTGTCCGGGACCGTGGATACCATCCGTTAAACTGGTGGTGCGTAGGTTTTGGGTGTCGCTTGGTTGCCCCTCCCCTGTGGTGTTATTGGGTTTCTGGTAAACAGGGGATGTTAGCCGCCGCATTTGCGCAACCTCTTCCGGCGTCGGTTCTTTGGGTCCGGTTTTGGCCTGCGATCCGGGGGCCGGTCCAAACAGGTTGCCGGCTGCCACTGGTTCCGCTGGTTCCGGTGGTTTTGGCGTTTTTACCTGAGGAAACGGCACCGCGCCGAGTTTCGGCAGCCTGCCGGTGTTTTGCGTCAGTTGCTCTTGTTGCTGTTTGCGTTTTTCCTCTTCGGCATTTTTCTTGGCATACAAATTGGTGTAATACCAGGCCAAAAATCCGCCGCCCACTAACAGCATCACGGCCACCGCGAACACATTATTCATTTTCGACTGTAACGACTGGCCGCGCGTGACGCTTGGGATTTTACGTTCTCCCGGTACGTGATCGTCATGGCTCATATCCATATCATGATTATTTTCACTCATTGCCGGCTGCCTCGTTTTCGGTTGGGTGGATTTTCAGAACAACGTCGTTTTTCACTGTGCCAGATGTTAAGCGCGATCCGCCGCCGGAAAATTGCCGGTTTTCAATGCAGCCTACTAATTCACCCCGGCGCAAAATAAAACGGTGTGCGATTTGGTGTACCACCACCTCATCGGTGCCTGGTTCAACGTGATAATTGATCAACGATTCCGATTCATCCGCGTTTTCAGCGAATATGGCCGGATATTCGGCGTTCGATCCAAATTTGATATGCGTTTGAATCCCATCGTCGTAGGCCTCGACCGGCTTCATCGAACGAGCGCCACAATACCAATAGTTGCGGTTTATTTTGTGCGCGGGCGCATGAAGTTTGTCGCGCAGTTTTGCTGCGGCGATGGCATCTTGCCGCTTTTCTTTCTCGTCATCCGGGTAACGGAAGGTGATTGAATAGATCATCGATTTTTTGTTTTTCGGCGGGGTTTTCCTGACTTCGTAATCGAAGTGGTACACGCGCCGGTTAGTTTTCACGTCGAAATTGGTACGCACCAGTTCCGCTTTGGGTTTGAGCCAGGTATCGCTGCCGTCGGCCGTTATATCCAGGCCCCCGGTATCTCCGGCGCCGACACCGACAAACTGCTCGCCCGGTGCCATGCGCAAATGCGTTTGATAGCCCACATAGCCGATCAACCGGATGACATCGTCTCGGTCATAAACAACTTCACGCACACGCGGGTCTATAATGCCCGGCAGCGGGTTAATTTCCGCCACGCCGACCGCGGCCCACGCCATCAGCCCGATGGCGCTTAAACGTCCTATTGTTTTCATGGTTGTCCCCCTATACGCGGCTGATCGGCAATGATTTCAAGCTCTTTGTGATAGCTGGTGATACGCAAACCTAATTGATTCAGGCTTCGTTCTTTGTCATTGGTGGACGGTTCGCCATAAGCATATTTGACGGTCGATAGCCAATGGGTGACAACAGGTGCGCCGTTGCCGCCTTTGCGTGTTTCCGTGGTGAACCGGATTTGCGCGGTATCGCGAGCGCCGCTTTCAGGTTCCAAAAATGTAATGCCCTTGACGTGCACGGTCACGGTGGTGCCATCTTTGTATTTCACCAACGGCGATTCCGGGTTACTTTCTGCCCAATCCCGTGCCCATTCGCCATTGAGTTTGGAGTTGTTAAATGCGCCGACGTATTCGTAGTCGGTTTCCGCAATCGCGTAAAAATAACGTTCCCGTGCGGTTTGGTAATGGGTTAGAAGGTTGCGCGTAACCAGCTCGTTAATCTCGGCCTCGCCTTTGTAGATCGGCACAACATCGACAATACCTGTGGAGTTATCCACGCGGACTACATACGGTTGCGTGGTTTTCAGCGGCGTCAGTCCCTTGATGGCCCAGGCCAGGCTACCCGTCACGACAACCAGGCCAGCAATTACCAATTTTTGAAATTTGATTTGTTTGAGTGTGTCCTTGAGTTTGTCGGATTCCCAAGAACTCGCCTCAGCCAGATATTTATCCAGTTCCGGGTCGCGTTTCATGGTTGCACCGTTTCTGCGTTAATTGGCGTGAAATCCCCGGTGCAACGCGCTGGTGGCGTTGTTGCGCAGCCTGTCAGGATTACGGTTGATAAAATGGCAATAGCAAGCCATTTCGGAATGTGTTTTTTCATATCGCAGGATTTTTTTGTTGTTAGGGTTGTTTGATGGTATAGGCTCATTGCGCCTATGTCAAGAGTATTGTTATTTTTTTCCCGATAGGGTTTCGGTGGTTCGTTTGAGTGCGGTTAACGCCCATTTTGGGCATTTTCTGCTGGATGGAATTGATGCAGGAGCAAGCCAGCTTCGCACTTTGCGCGCCCCAACGGATTGCCCCGTTTCATGCGCGATTAGCTCGGCAGCCCGAGATTGAGTAATGTTGTATTTTGACAGGATTTCGCGGAACTCTTTTTGACTCTCATCGTGTTCGTGTATGCGCTGTGTCTCCATATAAAATGTTTCCGATCGCTAACAGGTAACGTGCGGCGACCATATCGCCGCATGCTCCTAATTTTTTTGAAAAATGTCGTCCAGTCGTTGTTTGAGCATTTCGCACATAACCTCGGCATCGTTGACCGCATCAACGGGATCGCGGTCCAACGCGGCCCGCAATGCCGTTTTTAGCCAATCCGATGCCGCTGGATCGTCGAGGATTGTTTGTATTGATTCGTTCAAAACACGGCACTCCGAGCAATTTTTCCACCCGTTTTCTGTTGTGCCTGTTGCGGCGCTCCTCGCGCGCCTAACCTGGTTCCCAGGTTGCGGGTTATCGTTTGATGCCGGCTCGGTTGATGCCCGGCGCGTCCATCTGCCACGCCTCGCACAAATTGATACGCAGCGCCGCCTGCGCCTCTCGCTGTACCCGACATAACCCGGCTGAGCGCATTGAATGTACTCAGCGCTACACCACCACCGAGAGCCGCAGCGATGGTCGGCACCTGTTTCATGATGATGAGGATAAAAGCGGCCGCCAAACACAACTGAATGGCCTCGGCCACCGTTATCGCGGCGCCCATTGCAGCCGCCGCTGTGGCATACGAATTTAACATTCCCAGGAGAAGTTTTGCCGCGACTGACGCGATGACAATAATCAGGCCGTAATTGGAGAGTTGAGCGACCCAGGCCTCGAAAAATCTCTTTGTGGTTTCAAACATTAATCCGATAATGAATAACGGGCCTACGGCCAACAACAACCCAACCGCGACTAGGGATAGGCAGTACAAATAGGCCATCCAGATGCAAATTGCACCGACAAACAAATAGACCGCAAAACCGGCAATATAAAAATCGACATTGCCATTCATAATGCCGCCCTGTGTCATTAGGGATTCCGCGACGTCACCGCCATATTTCCAGATGTGATCAACGGCCGTTACTGCCTCATTTCCGCCGAGAATCGATTTGGATAATGCGTCAGGGGTTGATACAAAAAAATCAATGAATACCGCGTTGTATTCCCATAAATCGATTGCCACAGCGAAAATAACCGCCAACTGGAATATTCTCTTGGCCCCGTCTTTGATTGGCTCTTCGATTGCCCCGCGTAAATGTAAATATCCCCATATCATCACATACATGGTTCCAAACGTGACGGCTGCTGGCTCGATACTACTCGCTATATTTTCCGTAACCGCCCCAACCGTACTCAAAACGTTATTTTGTAAATAATTCCAGAATTGTAAAAAAAATCCCATGTTTATCCCCTAACTACGGTTTTATTTGCCCTGGAATACCCCGTATTCCGGTTGTTTTAAATCGCGAATATGGCCGATATGATCGCGAATTGGCCGCTGCTCCTTCACCTCTGTTTTTACGATAATGGTGATCGGTTTATCCGCGTCCTGTGCCTGCACGTGAAAAACGGCCTGGCCATCTGTTTGTGGTGTCACGGCCACTGGCGCATTTTCTCGGCTGTTTCTCGCCTGGCTATTTGTGGTCACATAATAAGCGCCGCCGGCGGTCGTGGCTGCGGTTAACACGATGGTTGTTAATATGGTTAATTTATTGGACATCCCCGTCTCCGGTTGGATTGTTGTAAACCGTGTAATCTGGTTGCACCAAATCGCGTGTTCTGCCGATTTGCTGCACCGATAATTCACTCATTTGTTGCTGATTGATAAGCTCCTGATTTTGCAGGAACGCGTACATCTGTTCCATTTTGCTCTGATCGTTTTGCAGCATCACCTGTTCGCCATCGATCCGGGCCTGAAGCTCGGCGATTGCCTTCGGATCGTTGGTTTCATTGATGTTATCCATCAATTGTTGGATATACTCAAACCGCTGGCCGGCGGCATCCATGCTTTGCTGTGCTGTGGCCTGTATTGCGGCGGCGTTTTTCCGGCGCTGAGTGAATAAGTCTCGCTGTTGGTCACTCATTTTGAGGCCATCGAGGGCGTTGTCATTCAAAATCGCGTTTTGATCTGTGAATTTATCAATCATGCCGCTCATCTGGTTATAATTTTTGCTCCCGCCGTTCATGGTATCGAGTAGATCGCCCGCGCTCGCCGGAAGATAATTCCGGGTGGCATTGGATAATGTTTGAAGTGACCCAATACCTCGGCTGCCCGTAATGCTGTTATATGTGGAGGTAACCATATCGTAAGTCTGTTTTAACTGTCGCAACTGTTGTACCAGGTTGTCCAATTGTTTAATTTCATCTTTATGTTGCAAGGCAAAACCGGCGACGCTTTTTGCCATGGATGTCGGGTCAAACACCAGTTCGTATGCACTGGCGTTAGTCGATAAAATTGCGATTATGGCCATCGCCATGGTTTTTTTATGGTAGTGTTTCATTGATGTACTCCAGTGGTTATGAATGGCGTTGATCGTCAAGATATTGTTTGTAAAGTGGCAACCAGGTGTCCGGGTTGTCGCCCACGTCCTCTATCAGTTGTCGGACGTATTCGACGTTTTGCGAACGGCCCGAAATCACGTCTAGTTCGTAACTGAACCCCTTCAAATTGAGTTCACATACGACGCTGTTGTGGCCTTGTTTAATCAGGAATTGCCGGCTGCCCGGCTGGATTTCCTGTTTTATTAACAAAAATTCGCGTTCGCTCAGGCCGAAGCCGTCGATGTAATCCTCCTCCCGCGCTTTTTCGTTGGGCATAAAGATTTGGGTCGGGGTTTGCTCAACGAGGGTTCGAGCAATCGGACTTCCCAGTACGGAGCTTGGGCTTTGCGTGACGAATATAAAACCGGCATTTTTTTTACGTGCCCGTTCCAAACCGTCTTTGGCAAATTCTTGAAAGGCGGGATCGTTGATCGAGCGCGAAAATTCGTCCATCCAGCACAGTAAACGCCGGCCGTCCATCAATGTTTGAACGAGGTGGAACAAATACATGGTGATCGGCCCACAGGTCACCGGGTTTTTCAGAAAGTCGGTGGAATCGAAGCCGATGGTTGCCGCTTCATTCATGATGCCGCTAATCGTGTCCGTCTCATTGTCGAACACCCAGGCATATTCGCCGCCCGTGATCTCCGCCCATTTGCTGAGGCGGGCATAAAGCCCTTCCGCGTCGCGCACGTCCAGAAACTCCACCAGGCGCGAGAGGCGGCGGTATTGGTGGTCGAGCAGTAACGTACCGTCCAGCGCGGAATTGAGATTTTTCAGCTCTCGTTCGGTTAACGGTTTGTCGGGACGATACGCCAGGCGTTGCAAAAATTGCCGCATGAACTCGATATTGTTTGGGGTCGGTTCGTGCTGAAGCGGGTTAAACCCGGTTTTGTGTTTGTTGCGGATCGGCAGGTAACGGCCGCCCAATGCGCGGATCAAGATTTCGAGGCCGTAGTCGTTATCAAAAATCACTTGCGTGACGTTTTGTTTGCGCAACATCGATACCATGAAACCGAACACGACGGTTTTACCGGAACCCGTGGGGCCACATAAATAAGTATGGGCAACGTCTTTTTTTGAGCCGCCGGTCGGGTCTTTGGGATCGCTGGCGTGCAACGAAAAATAATAATTGCTCCTGGCGTTGGTGATCAGCACCGCCATCGCGTCGCCCCAATAATTACCCGTTGCCCGGCCTACCGGGAAATTATGGTACGGGGCCATCGCTGAGAAGTTCCGGCTGGTGATCGGCGATATGCGCGGCCGGTATGCGAAATTGCCAGGTAGTTGCGCCCAAAATGCCGCCTCCATGGCGAGATCCTCCCGCGCAACGGTCATGCCGGTATCGCCTAATACGGTTCGCGCATGGGCGATATTGTTATTGAGATCGCGCAGTCTGGGCGCGTTTTCCGACTTTACGCCTTCAAACGGTTCGCCGTGAATCAGCAACGAGAAATGATGATCGCCCATCACAATTTCATTCCCTGATATTTGATCGATTGCAATTTCCAGGTCCTCGGTTTGCGATTTCGCTAGATCGCCGATGTTTGTCATTCTGGCGTGCTGGTTCACCAAAAGCGCTTGCGCGCTGGCTTTCGCCATGAATGTAAAACTCTGCGTCATAACGAAACTGTACGGCGCCTTGAGCAATTGGTTGAACATGCCGACGACCGTCGGTGTCGGATATTCCTTGATGCCCAACACAGCGCCGACTCGGGTGTTCGTGGCGGTGCGATATTCCATGGCCTCGGTGCCGAACGATAAACGCGACGTGGCCAGAACTTCATTCAATGGGGATCGCGGCAAGGCGATGCGTTGCCACTCGCCGTTAATGAGCAGGCCGAAATATTCCAGGATGGTCGAGTAATAATGATCGCCACGTTTATAGATTCCGAGCGGTTCGGGATCGTAGCGGCCCAGGGCCGCCATGACGTGTTGTTGCAGTTTCGCCATTTCCTCAAGAGCTTCCTCTTCTTCTTGTGTGGCCACCGCTTTGTTGACGCGGTTTAGAAAACTCATCGCGGTTTTGCCGACCGTGCCGGTTTGCGGCCGGTACACGACAGACACGTATATGTCATTGACCATTAGGGTTTCATTGGCAATTCGGCGACGGTATTTTTCGTTGAGGTCGTGCGCAAACCCCGGCTCGAACTCGCCGTCCGGGTAGGCGTTTTCGCGGTGCCGGATGATGGTTTGCCAGATCGAGACATTCGGGCGGGCGATATTGCGATAAAACACGTTCAACCGTTCGTGCCAGATGTTGAGCTGTTCGTCGTCGGCGTTTTCGTAACCGATGCCCGACAGTTTGAACACCATCACGTAACCGTTTTTTGTTTTTACGACGTGCTCATTCGCGTGGATCGTGTAGGGGATGTGGATCGCGGCGGCCTCTTCCCTGGCCAGCACTTTTTCGTTTTTTAGAGATAATGACATATCGATTCCTAATCTGTTAAGCCGAGCAATTCGGCGGCAGTTGCCGCCGCCCTTTCTCGTTTGGTAGATTGTAGCGGTGTGCGGTGTAGCTGCTGGCTTTCCAGGATTTGTAATTGCCCTTAATCCAGTTCTGCCCTTTGGTTCTGGCCCACAAAGTCGCTAAATCGAAATAGCGAGGTTCCGGCATTAGGATTAGGGCCAACAGGCCATGAATCGGGATATACGAGGGAAGCCAAAGCAGGTTGCGGGTCATCAAAAACATTTCAATGACCAACATTGCGCCCAACACCATGCCCGATGTCGTTACCCCGAAACGCATCGGCGGACGCGTGATGGCGACAAATAACGGGTCGGCTTGTAACCCATCGTTCCGGCTCATGGTTAAACCCCGAATAAGCTGCGCACCCAGGTCACAATTTGTTGAGACCCAAATACGAGCACAATGCCGACCATGCCACTGACGGCGTGCATCCATGACACTCTGCCAAACCACGCTAATGCGCCTAATGCCATGACGGCGATCACCGCGACCGGCGTCAGGATTGCCAGAATGTCGGTCGAGAGCGCGCCCGATCCGGTTGCAAAAGGGCTGCCGCCCTCGGCGTAGGCAATTCGCTGAATGCCCAAGCAACAGATGGCGATCAATAATTGTTGAATCAGTTTACGGCTGTTTTTCATGTTGTTTTTCTCTTAAGTTTTAAAAAAGTAGGTAAAAAATTTTTAATCCATTGAATTTTCGCGGGCGCGAAAATCGTTTAGCGTTCCATATCCCCATATCGCCCTCGTACCCGTGGGCAACACAAGAATTAGGCATTGAGCAGCCGGGATTTACCCATATCGCCCCGTACCCGTGGGCAACACATATCGCCCCCGTACCCGTGGGCAACACACCAACCGAAAATATGTGTGTTTTCCAGCGGTTGAACGTGTTCGTTTTGCCCACCGTGCAGGTGGCGTCCCCGTTTGGGGAGTAGCGGATTTATGTCGTCCATAATTACCGCCTTGACGTTTCATCGATGCTGGTTGTTTTTGGTTAAAAAACATTGCCGCCATCTCCCCGTCCGTTAATTCCGGCCCATATCGCCGTACTGTAAAACACCCCTGTTCAGGATATTTTTGGCTGCATTGATGTCGGCATTTTCGTGATGGCCGCAAGCAACGCAGGCAAAAATCGCCTGTGTTTTTCGGTTTTCAGCGGCGACATGGCCGCAGTTCGAGCAGGTTTGCGAGGTGTAGGCTGGGTTGACGGTAATCAGGATGCCGCCGTGCCGCGCCGTCTTATATTCAAGTTGGCGCCTAAATTCGTATAGGCCTTGGTTAAGGAGGGCTCTGTTTAATCCGGATTTTTGTTTAACCTGTTTGCCGGGCTCCTCGGCGGTGCCTTTGGCTGATTTGGTCATGTTTTTAACATTCAGATCCTCCAACGCGATTACGTCGTGTTTTTTGGCGAGTTCGGCCGTGATGTTGTGGCCGTGGCTCGCGCGGGTATCGGCAATGCGCTTGTGGAGTTTGGCAATCCGGGATTTTTGCCGGACAAAACGATTGCTGCCCTTTTCCATTTTCGCGAGTTTTCGCTGGCGGCGTTTGAGTCGTATTTGATGCTTCTCCAGCGATTTCGCGCTATCGTAAACAATGCCGTTCGATAGGCTGGCTAATTTCACCACGCCTAAATCGATGCCGACTGCGCCGCGCTCGCATGGGGCGTGCGTGCGGTCGGTTTCCAATAAAAATGCGATCCACCATTTACCGGCTCGTTGCGATATGGTGACGGATTTGATTTTGCCCTCGGGTAAGGGGTCGCCCAAACGGGCAACGCCCCACGATTTCGGCAGGGTTAGACGGTTGCCGTGTATGTGGCGATTGTTAAGCACGGCGGAGGTGAGGGCGAAACTCTCATTGTGCCCACGCCGTTTGAATTTCGGATAACCTGGCGTTTCGCCGTTTTTGACCCGGCGGAAAAAATGATTAAACGCGTGTTTGATGTCGTGTTTAATCGACTCTTGGCCCACGCAGCTAGGGACGGTCAGGCTGCCATTTCTGTCATATAACCAGGGATACCGCGCCGCCTTTTCGGCGTTGAATTGTTTGTCGATTTCCGATGCCGACGGTATGGGTAACGTGTTATCGGATTTCCAGGCGTCGTACATGGTTTGCCAGCGACCTAACGCAAAATTGAAGGCGACGCGGCGCGCGTCTATGCACATTGCCAAACGTGACGCCTGAACATTGTTGACGTGTAGGCGGGTTTTTACTGCTGTTAGTGTTGTCATTGCGCGGCCTGTGCTGGTTTGTTATACAAATCCCACCAGGGGCCGGTTGTCGAGGTTTTTTGCGGGTTGGTCGGCACATTGCCGACAGGTTGGGTTACAGACGTGACCACGAGATTTTTATTGACGCTACCGTCGGCGAGCGCAATTTCCTGTTGCAGTTGTTTGATGTTCGCGTTTAGTTCTTCGAGACGGTTTTCGGTTTTGGCCACGGCCTCGGCGTTGTTGTCCGCCAAATGCACCGCGCGGGTTTTTTGCGCGTCCGCTAACAGTTGTTTTTGCTCGGCCAGTTCGGCGTTCAGAATCTTGATTTTTTCGGCGTCTCGGTTCTGTTGCTCCGCAACAGGCACCTGTGCCGGCGGCGTTTGTGCCACTGTCGGCGGAGCCACGCCAATGGTCATTACGAATATGATGGTTTTTTGCATAACACCGTCCAATTACGTGTTGTGTTCGCCGCACGGGGTGCGACGAACCGTTGAATTGAATTCGATGTTATAGGCTCAAAGAGCCTAAGTCAAGTATATTTTATAATTTAATTATGATGGCCTGCTGGCGGGGAATTTTGCGTTGCGCGTTTCAATGCTGTTAACGCCCAATTTGGGAGATTCCGTGATGATGGTGTTTCAGGGTCCGCCAACCAGGAACGCACTTTCCGAGCGGAAACCATTTGTCCGGTCTCGTTCGCAATCAAATCGGCGGCTTGCGCTTGCGTTATTCCATATTGGTCCAAAACCGCCCTAAATTCCATTTTTTTCTCCCGCTGTTTGTCGTTTTCGTCTGTTTTCATACGCGCGTTAATATCCGGTCGGTGCCGTCGTTATCATCGTTTGGGTTTTACCCATTTGTTTTCTTAAGCGCTGATTGTATCGCGTAATTAAAATTTATTTAAATTGTGGTATTTTCGCGGGCGCGAAAAAATCGGTGACATCACGCGATTACACGCGTGGCGTGGGTTTGGCGCTTCACCGATTGTCCATGGCGGATTTTTCGCGGGCGCGAAAAACGGTTAATGGGGGCTTGTTCGTTCCGGGCCGTTGTCAGGCAGTTGCCGGTGCGCGTTGATTTCACCGTTTTCCAGAGCATGCGCAATTAAATACCCCATTGCGTATGTTGTCAATGTCGTCAACCTCGACGGGCGTTCTGCCTGTAGGCCCCGAAGAGCGAACACTCCCAAGCGGCCGGTTTGTTTTTTAGGACACGGGGTAAGGTCGTCCCTCTTCCAGTCTGGCGAGCCGCGCGAATACTCGAACACGCCGAAAGGCCATCGGGGCCCTGGCGACCATATAGGGGTTATCCCATGTTACGCGCTGGCAAGGTCAGAGACTTCGATAAAAGTCATCTTGGCGCTATATCCGGCCGGAAAAACGCCGGCCGGATGCTCGGCTCCTGCCTCGCGCGGGTGGCTACGCGTTATGGCTCCGTTTTGGTGGTGGTTGGTTTGCCTTTGAGTTGCGTGGTCAATGCCGCGACCTGGCCGCGCAGCTCGGCGGCCTCACCCTCGGCTTTTTTGGCGGCGGCGTTTGCCTCTTTGATTTGGGCCTTTAGCGCGTCAGCTTCGCGATTTGCCGTATCAATCGCGGTTTGCTGGCTGGCGATTTGGTTGCGGGCGTTGTTCAATTCCCTGGTGGTGACGTCTTGCTGTTTATCTAATTGGTCGAGTCGGGCTTCCGCGCGGGTTGTCCGATCCGTCATTGCCTCCAGTTTGGCGTTGGCCACGGCCGCTGCTTGCTCGGCCGCTTGTTTACCCGTTTGCAGTTGTTCAACCTGGTGCCGGAGCCGGTCGATTTCGTTTTTCTGTTCTTTGAGCTTTTCGTCGCTCGTTTCCTGTTTGTTGCGCCCCTGTGCAACCTCGATCCGGGCCTGTTCGGCGGCATGGCGCTCGCGGGCCAGTTCTGCCGTCATGCGTTCAATTTCAGTCGCCCGTTCGGCGGCTGTCGCGGTGGCTTGGTCTCGTTCGGTGGTGACGGTGGTTAACTGGTTGATCAGTTCGTCGCGCTCGTCTTCGAGCTGTTCGCCTGTGGCGGCAAGTTCGGCGGCGTCGCCCTGAGCCTGTACTAACCGACCCTCAATTTCCGACCGTGCCGTTGCGGCGGCTTTTTCGATTTCCGCCGCAATGGCCGCGGTTAATGTGCTGGGCAATTCCGGCGCGGTGGCGGCGGCCTGTGGTCGAGCATCACGCCACGTTGTCAGGTGCCGCTGTATGGTGTTGGGGCTGCCGGTTGTTAGTCGATCCCGAATCGTGCGGATCGTGGGTTGCTGGCCAGAGCCGAGGATCGCATCGGCGACTTGCGCGACCTGTTCGTATGAAATACCTATTCGTGCCATTCTGTTTCTCCCGGTGGTGTATTTTGTAACATAACGTTTCATAACATATCCGTTATGAAATATTATGATACGATATGATACAGCAAAATGCAAGTAGTTTTTAGGTGCGGGCGCATGGATGGGCGTTGAACCCGGCGCGTTAGGTGGTAGGTTGAAGGCTGCGAATTGTTTGATGTGGCGTTAATTTTTTCTTGACATACGCCCCAATGGGGCGTATTATGTTCAACAGGCCGGGCACTCCGCCAAGGCCACCAACCGGAGCTAAACCGATGACCGCTTTAACCGCTGAACAAATCGATACCATTGATTCCGCGATCTCTATTCTGAACGGCCTGTTTAAAAAACAAGATTTGTTGGCCACATCCCCTGAACGCGTTAAACAGTTTTGCCAATTACAGGCCGCCAACCTCGAACATGAGGTTTTCGGGGTGTTGTTGCTGGACAATCAGCATTGGTTGATTGACTCAGTGATTTTGTTCCGTGGCACGATTGATGGCGCAAGCGTCTATCCGCGCGAGGTGGTGAAAGAGGTTCTTTCTGTGAATGCGGCGGCCTGCATTTTCTTTCACAATCACCCGTCTGGTTTAGCTGATCCTTCTGATGCGGATCGTCGTATTACAACCCGCCTGATCGATGCGTTAAAACTGATCGATGTCCGTGTGCTAGATCATTTAATCGTCACTTTTAATGGCGCGTACAGTTTCGCCGAGCACGGCCTTATATAATTTTTTCGGGCGGGTTACGCCCGCCCTTTTTATTAGAGGATTTTATGGAAACAATAGTTTTTTACGACACCGGCGGCGTGCTGCCCAATTCGCTTGACGCGTTCAAAAACCGCGCGTGTGCGCTACCCTATGGAAAAGATGGATTCGCGCCACCACGCCCGCAGGAGGTGGATAGATTGATTAAGCTGGCCGGATGGTCTCAAAGTCGCGTTGCCAGCCTTGTTGGGGTGACGTATAACCCGAAAAAGGGTTCGTCAACTATCCGAAAATGGCGCACGGCTGTAGAGAACGACGATTACCGGCAGATTCCGTATGCCGCGTGGCGATTGATGTTGATTTATGCGGGCGTGGTATCGGTTGAGGATGGATTACAAATCGGTCTCGATAATGCTGGCCAGAATGAAGGGTAATTGTTTACAATGTCAGGCTTAAAAGCTTGACAGTCAAATAATAAGACCGTATAATAGCTGCATGGTTTGGGCAATCGCCCTACCATCAGAAGGCCGGGCTTTTCGCTCTGGCCAGGCTTAACGGAGATAAAAAATGTTACGTTCTTTTTACGGCACTACAACCCAGAACCCACTGGATAACGATCAATTACGCCGCGTGGCTCCATCAGTGTTCGCCGAGCACAAACACGAATCCCGCGCGGCTTGCTATAAATTCATTCCTACTATCAACGTCGTTGAGGCGTTGCGTAAAGAGGGCTTTTTGCCAGTGTTCGCAACCGAAAGCCGCGTTCGCGATGACTCAAAAAAAGGGTTCGCGAAGCACCTTTTGCGTTTCCGTCAGCACGACGGTTTTTCAACCGTGGGCGATGTTAAGCCGGAAATCGTTTTGCTTAACTCGCACGACGGCACAAGCTCCTATCAACTCAGCGCCGGGCTTTATCGCCTTGTGTGCTCTAACGGCATGATCGTTAGCGATGGCCAGATCGAGGCGATCCGCGTTCGCCATAGCGGCGACGTGGTTAACAATGTGATCGAGGGCACTTATCACGTTGTCGAGCAAACCCCCAAGGCTATCGAGTGCATGGAATCCATGAAAGACATTGCGCTAAGCCCGGCAGAACGCCGTATTTTTGCCGAGGCGGCGAAGGGGTTGCGCTGGGACGCTGAGGAAGTGGCGGTCGATAACGACGCGCTATTGCTTCCACGCCGTACCGGCGACCGTGGCGGCGATTTGTTCACGACGCTTAACGTGTTGCAAGAGAAGGTGATTCGCGGCGGGGTTAATGTGACGAATAAAGAATCTCGCCGCTCACACCGTGCGCGTGAGGTGAAAGGCGTTAGCGAAAACGTCAAACTAAATAAAGCGCTTTGGACGCTTGCCGAGGAAATGCGCAAGCTGAAAACCGCGTAAATATGCGCTGGCCGCAAGGATGCGGCCCTTTTTCCCTTTTATCACCGAGTACCCACTATGGCACATGATACCGTTTTCCAAATTAACCCGGAATCACACTTACGCGCGTTAAACTTGCTGGAGGAAATCAAGGACAAGGCCGTCTCGCTTGACCATGAAAACGAGGCAACAGGGCATGTAATCCATGCATTAGCCAACTCCGTTAGTTTGTTGTTGATGAGTGCTCAACAGGTTGAAATGGATTCCCCGTTTTAGCGGCGCGGCCGGTTCAACACCGGCTATGGCTAATGAGATTTGCCCACAGAACCCCGCGTGGAGGCTTTCCAATCCGCCCCCGAAAAAGCGGTGTTCTGTGGGCAAATCGGCCTCTCAGGTGATTGGAGCCTATCCCTAACAGCTCGCAATTTTTCGCGCCCGCGAAAATGTTGCTTTTTCTATACTGTCAGGCTAAAACGCTTGACGAGTTAGCAATAAATCCGGATAATAGCGTCATGGTTTGGGGCAATCACCCTGCCATCAGAAGGCCGGGCGCTTTGCTCTGGCCAGGTTACCGGAGATGTCCGATGTTAGAAAATTCCCCCATTACCTCTTCCTTGGTTGCAGATAGCAATCGTTCTAATTTTTTGCCTACCTATTTCGGCGATGAGCTGATGCTGATCGGTGAAATGCTGGTGTATCAAACCGCCGATGAATTATGCCCTGATTACAGCGGCGGTTATTGGCTGTTTCATACGCTCAGCAACGGCGGCTTTTATATGGCACCAGATTTCGATGCGCCGGTACGGCTTTCGGTTTCTGGTAATTATTTCGACGACGTGATGTCGCCCGATGCTGCCGGCGTCGTGATCAGTTTGTTTGCAATCAATAAACTCATTAGCACCATGCACGGCAAACATGATGTTGATGCACTGATTGACCGCTACCACTATTTACGTGATTTTGCTTCCGGACATGCCGAAGCGCGTTTGATCTTCGCCGCTATCGATTAAAGCTCAACGCCCCGGCCATGCGCCGGGGCATCTTTTCCCTTTAGGCCGGGCAATTCCGTTCTGGCCAGATTACCGGAGTTAAACCGATGGAAAGATACAGATTTGATGTTCTCCGTGGCAACAGGGTTATAGCGCATATCGCGGCAGAGAATCTTACCGTTACGGTTACCGCTGCGATGGCGTCAGTTGGTTACCTGATTCTTGGCCCTTACCCAGTTAAAGAAAAGGGCTACTCGCGCATATGATATTTTTTCCTTTTGTCAGGCTAAAACGCTTGACAATAAGGCTTTATTAGTTGATAATGGCCACATGGTTCGGGGCAACCGCCCGACCATCAGAAGGCCGGGCAATTCCGCTTTGGCCAGATTACCGGAGAATGACGATGGCAGCGATCGATGAATCACAATTGCCGGCTTATGTTCAATACCTGTGTTATTTGCGTAGCATGCCCGGCATGTGGGAACACTATTCTGGTTATGTTGAGGTGTATGCACCGGATACAGCGACAGACCACGAGGTGTTTGAAAGAGCGGTGCGAATTCTTTCGCGAACCAGTTTCCCGGATCGGCCTAGTTTGTCGAGCTGGGAATTGGATCGCGTCGAACGAGCATAAAAAAACACTTCCACTGGTGCCACGATTTTAGGATTAGACGTTATGAAAATATTAGCAATAGGCAATCAAAAGGGCGGAGTTGGTAAAAGTACGTTGTCCGTTCATATTGCATACGCGGCCATAGAGCGCGGCCAGCGCGTTCTGCTGGTCGATATGGACAAACAGGGTAGTTTGTCGCTTTCGTTCCCGGCTCCCGCTGACGCGGAGCTGGGCTTATTCGCATCGCGGTTGTATGTGGCCGGTGCGATGGAAGCGCGGCCGCAGGTGCTTAATGAGCATTTAGGCATTATTCGGGCCGACAACGCATTGCTGTCCATTGACAAAGCCGAAAACGAAGTGATCCGGCAGCCGGGCCAGGCCTTACGGCAATTTTCGGCTGATTACGATTTGTGCGTGATCGATACGCCACCGTTGCTCGGCATTCGCCTGATGGCATCATTGGCCGCTGCCGATTACGTGGTGACGCCCGTATCTATCGGATTGTACGAGCTGGCCGGTGTCGCCGATCTAATGGCGACGATCCACGTCATTCGTACTCAGGGCTTTAATCCCAGGCTAAAACACATCGGTATTTTGCCAATGAAGGTAAACAGCCGCAGCGCGGACGCCCGCCAGGCGCTCGCGTCGCTCCAACAACAATACGGGCCGATCATTCTAAAAGAGGCCTTGGCGGAACGTGCGCCGGTTAAAAAGGCTATCGCAAGTCGCCGTCCGGTCTGGACACATACAAGCGGCGAGGGCCATTTAAAGGCCGCGCATGAATGGCGGGCGGCATGCAACGCTATTCTGGATCGTTTGAATTAAGGGGGGGGATATGAGCAACACAAATCCATTATTCGGCGGTGGTGTCGATAGTTTGTTTGGTGTCAGCGGTAACCCGAACGAATACGACATTATGGTTAACCTGGACGATATTGAAATTGGTAGCCAGGTTCGCGAAGAGTTCGAGGATGAGGACAACAGTTTAGCCGATCTTGGCCGTAGCCTTCGTGAATTCCAGTTACAGCCACTCATTCTTCGGGCGCTTCCCCCAGGAAGCGAAAAGCTCTATCGGTTGGTGGCCGGCGAGCGACGTTACCGCGCTGGCCGGATTGAGGGTTTAACGCAGCTTTGGGCGAGAGTGAAGGATTTAACCGACGAGCAAGCGGAAGACGCGCAATTTGTTGAAAACATCCATCGAAAAAATCTTACTCAGATCGAGGAAGCCAAGAGGATCGAGCGCGACCTTAAAAAATTGAGTCAGGACGAGGTGTTAGCAAAGTACAAAATCAGCCGGACGCGCCTATCAAAAATGATGGGGCTGTTGGATTTACCCGAGCAGGCGCGACGTTTGGTAACTGAGGATTTGAGCGCCGATGTTGAGTCCATCAATGCGGTAAAGGTCATTGAAAAGATCGCCCCGGAGAAGGCCAAGGAGTTGGTTGACGAAATAAAAAGCGGCGGCGCTAAGGCGAATGTCCGGGATATGGTGAAAGCCGTAAAAGACGAGGTCAAGCCGCCTAGGAAAACCGAGGACAAAAAACCCGCGATTCAAGTTGATTTTTTCGCGGGCGCGAAAAATCAAACAAGAGAGGATGAAGAGAAATCGACGGCTAAACCCCCATCCCGCGAGTCAGTGAATTTAGTGCTGAGTCTGGCATACAGCGCGATTTTTTCACAAGGCAAAAAACCTAAATCGGTACTGGACGACATGAGCCAGGACGACCGGGAAATGATCGAGGTTTGGTTGCGTGCTTATTACGATATGGGGGTTCATAGCAAAGACGCTGGTCGTGACGCTCTGATATGTTTACGCGATGAACATTTCGCCGCTGATGGTGTTGGATCGTTTGCCTTGGCCGCTTTTGCATACGGTCTTGATCGTGACTCAAAATTTAAATTGCTGAATATTTTTGGCAGTGTTAAAGCGTAAATTTTTGTGGGTATCCGTAAAACCGTGTGGATTTAGTGCTTGACATATACGACCAATGGGCGTATTATTTACCCATGTTCTGAGATTGGCTTCGAACAAATACCGGAGAGTAGATATGTGGGCAGAAGTAATTTATATAAATAACGACAAACAACAAATGCAAAGATTTAATGACTTAAATAGGAATGTTGGCCAAGTGGTGCAAGCAATAGATTCAATAACCCGTAATGGCTGGCTTGGTGTTGCTAATTTCCGCACCGGCCCTTATATCGAAGATGAGGAATTTGGCGAAAAGTCCGAGCTAATTGTTATGGGGCGCATGTACGGCACAGAATTGGCTTTAAAAAGCCTCGATTACAATGAATATGTGATTGGATTTGTTGGTGAGTTTAATGACGGTCGGTCTATCAATGTTCAATTTGAAATAAATCGTAATACTAATCATCCAGAGCCGTCTTATGTTGCGGTAATCGGGGCTCAAGGTGACGAGACAATTGATGCGTTTAATGAAAATGAGCGCGATTGGATTAGCCAATGTGTTTTAAACATTGAAAGAATAAAGGAATTTGCGCACGAATTGACTGAAATAACGTATTCGGGAAACGATGACGCAATCAACTTGATAAAAGGTGTTTATCCGCTTTCTCGTTCGACAGTTAACGATGCTTTTGAAATAGCTAGCGATCAGGCTTGATGAAAATTCCAACGCCAGGACAAATTAAAAAATCCCGCACGGATGCGGGGTTAACACAAACTCAAGCGGCAGCATTAATCTATTCCGAGTTGCGAACATGGCAGCATTGGGAAAAGGGAGATAGGGCGATGCATCCGGCGTTTTTCGAGTTATTTAACATCAAAGCGACTATGAGCAATGGGCGTAAGTAAATTTTATCTTTCCACACGACTCTACGAATACCCATTTTTGTTATTGGAGTAATTGCCTATGCCGCCTAAACGACGCCTTACCGAACGCGAATTCGCGTCTGTTCGGCCATTTTTAAGGATTTCGCAAGAGCGGCAAGATGCCGCTTATGCGGTTCTTGTTGCTAATGAATCCTATACAACCGTTGCCGCTCAGTATGGTTGTTCTCGCCAGTCAATCGGTGACGCCGTAAACAGTGTTTGGGATACGTATCAACGAGTGTTGGCCAGTCAAGCGGTAGAGGAGGACGACGCAACGATTCCGCCAGGCTGGGAGCGGGTGACACTGGTTGCACCGACCGAGATTATTGCGGCGTTCCGTAGTGTCATCAGCGCCTTTCGGAACGAAAGCGAAAAACGCGGCGATTAGTCTAGTTGGCAATGGGTTAAACGAGGATTTTTACAATGACTGATGAAATATTTGCAATGAAGGACAAATTTGAAAAAATCCGCGAGACCCAAAAACAGCGGATCGAGAAAGAGGCGCGGCCTGGTGAAACCTACGCGCAGGCTGCCCACCGCTTACAGCTTGCAGCCGATAAACAGCCGCCGGCCCCCAAGTCCAATATCCGGAAAGCGCCCAATGGCGATGCTCAAATTGATGTATTTGTTCCTGCCCTTTATGACGTAGGAACGCGCGATAGCCGCAGCATTATGGATGTGGCGGTGTTTCGTTTATCAAAGCGCGAGAAACGCGCTGGCGAGGTTATTCGGTACGTTTTACCAGACGGCTATGTTGAGGTCAAAGCGGGGCCAGATGGTATGGCATCTATTTGGGATTACGACATTGTATTGATGTTGGTATCGCATTTAACGGAAGCCGTAAATGCCTATCGTGCCGGCAAGGGAGAGAAACCCGGTCGAACGTTTAAGCCGCATGTCTGCGACATTCTACGATTTTGCCGAAAGGGGCATGGCGGCAATCAAGCCGAAGAGGTCGAACGCGCACTAGATAGGCTTCGAGGCACAACGATTAAAAGCGTCCGGGAAAGCGTCAACGCTAACGGCAAAAAGTTACGCGAGGTCGAGGCTGAGGGGTTGATCGGTGGTTATCGTGTGGTGTCCTATACCGATTCCGGCCGCGTAGCCGAGCTTGAAATCGAAACACCTAAATGGCTATATCGTGAAATTATCGACGGAAAGCGCCCGGAAGTGCTAACCGTTCACCCGGATTATTTTCTGATTGAGCCGGGCCTTGGGAAATTCATTTACCGACTCGCACGGCGCGCGGCCGGTAAGGATTCCGCGAAGTGGTCATTCCAAACGGTTTATGAGCGTAGCGGAAGCACTGGCGCGTTTAAGAAATTTTGCTTTATGTTGCGAAAGCTTATCGATACGAACGACCTGCCAGAGTACATTTTAAGCGAGGAAAAGGGACTCAAGGGCCCGCAATTGGTCATGACTCACCGAGACTCATTTTTTGTCATGGATAGTAGCGGTTCCTAATATACACACATCACCGTTTCAATCGAGGCAAAACGATTCCGACGTGTGTAACCTGTGGATATGTAGCACATTAAGAGGCGCTTTGTGTATATTGGGAACCGAAACCCGTATATTAGGAACCCGTTTGTGTATATTAGGAACCCGTTTGTGTATATTAGGAACTGCTAACGCTTATATCTTGTTGTTTTGCCTAGCTAAAATGAGTTTTTTTGCGTCTAAAACTATTAAAACTATTAAAACTATTAAAACTCCGTGGCGTCGCCCTAATTCTCTCGGCGGTCGGCAGCGCGAATGATGATGGCGAGTTGGGTCTGAGGTTGGATTGATTTTGTTTTGTATTGACAAAACAAAATAATTTGATACACTGGTTGCGAGTTCGGCGAAAACGCCAGAGGTAGCCGGTCCAGATGATCGGCATTGTTTCGCAAAATAACTGGAGAAACACCATGGAAACAATCTACAGATCGCGCATCCCCGATTCTGATTTCGCTATCGTTAAGGTTTATGGCGAAATCTATGCCATCGACCAGGACGCGCTGGCTGGTGGATGGGGCAAATACCGCGTTGAAAGAACCGAAACATTCCAGGCTGGGTTAGATGAATTTATCTCGGTAACAGCGGATGGCGATGTAACGCCAATTGAGGCAGCCGTGGAGGATGTGGTGTTTTTCGGCGACTTTGATTTCGTCGATGATTTCGATGATTTGTTTTAACGCCCCATCCCTAAAAAAGGATGGGGAGGAGGGCAGTAATGGATAAAAAAACCGGCGATCACGGCAACAAAGGCAATAAAAATGCAGAAAAAAAACCAGAAGAACGGCGAGCACCGATAACTATCCGCCTACCGGCTGATTTGATTAATAAACTGCGAGAGAGGGGGAGCGTCACGGCGCAGATAGAGGCTGCTGTTCGCGCAATGTTGGCAGGTAAATATCGATGATGATAGAGATTACCCGGTGCTGGTCTCGATCCGAGCGGGGTCTGTCGAGAATCCGGTTTGGTGATTCATAATTTTATGTGAGGTGCTGCGGTGTATGTCGTAAGTGAACTGGAGGCGTTAGCCAACGAATTGCCGGCGTTGATTACAGCTCAAAAATCGACGCTGCAGGCGATTGAACAGCAAATGACCGCATTGAAAGACGCGGGCCTGATCTATGCAAACGAGTATTGGCGGGATGATAAATATATGTACTTGAATTATTCCACCAAAGACGGCGACAAACGGAAGCGTGAATATATCGGGTGCGATCCTGAGCGCATCCAGGCCGCCCGTGATAGCATGCGGCGGGCCATTGAGTATGATCGGTTGTCGGCGGAAAAGCGTAGGATTGAAAGCCTGTTGTTGCAGGGTAAAGTCGGGTTGCGCGAGGCTGTCAACCATTTATCTGGTAACTATCGATGGTGACAGAATGAAGGCCTCGATCGCACGCCAGCGTCACCATACGCGCATGGTGACAAACAAGCGAATCCGGACGCAGGGATCTGACACCAATCCAGTTTGGTGACGTGGCCAGCTGGACCTGGCCGGCGGATTGTCACCAATACACTATAGGTACATCACCGATGAAACAGTTTTTATGTCTTAACCCTACTGAGACAATTTGAGGGCTTTTTTAATGAGTAGATACGAAACTGACGTTGTTGCATGGGCAAACGAACAGGCAGCATTAATTCGAGCTGGCCGGTTCGATCAGCTCGACATTGAACATATAGCGGATGAGATTGAAGACGTGGGTAAAAGTGAACGAAGAGAACTGAGAAGTAGAATGGCGGTCCTTCTGGCCCATTTGCTCAAATGGCAATATCAGGACGGTTTTCGGAGCAAAAGTTGGCACCGGACAATCAAAGAACAAAGACGAGGGATTTCCGCTTGCTTGAAAGAAACGCCCAGCCTAAAGACCGATCTGGCTCAACCAGATTGGTGGGAATGGGTATGGTCTGATGCTGTAAGCCTTGCGGTAAAGGAAACCGGGCTTGATTGCTTCCCGGAAGTTTGTCCTTGGAGCAAAGAGCTTGTCATGAATCCTGAATTCTGGCCGGAATAATGGAATGGCACTATACGGTTACGCGCGGGTATCGACTCAGTGATCGACAATTTGTTTTGTTAAGCTCTTTTAGAGGAAGGTATGGAAGAACCACATAAATTAACAATACGGCCTGAATGTCTAGTGCCACATAGTGACGATTGGCCAACGCCAACGGGTGCAGAGGTGGCCGCTGCGATGCGTCTTGCCGGCTTTACCGGCTCGACGGCGGCAAAGGCCCTCGGTTTAAAACAAAAGACAGGGCCAAGGACTGTTCGGAAATGGATCGGTAATGAAGCGGATATTCCGTATGCTGTTTGGGCGCTTTTATGTGATTTCGCCGGGCTTGGGCAAATATGGAAGCGTGGGGCCTAACGCAAGTACGTTTCGCGGGCGCGAAAATGTCTTTGTGGCCAATTAAGATTGGCGTGGCCACGGAGGCTAATTAGGATTGCATATTTTCGTTCTTGGCTATCCGGGTTATAGTGGCTTTTTTGACTATACCCATATTGCCTATGTACTTATGAATTCATCAACCCTGTTTCTGACACACAAGAGATTTTTATGAAATTAACTTTGACTAACGAATCACTGGAAACCATATTTTTAAAGGCGGCCCCCTTTGCGCTGTTGGTTGAGGGTGCGTTCTTTATGGCGCTGATTGTTCTCGCAATACACTCCGCTTCTGTCTGGATTGGAGGTTGCGCCGTGCTTTTTCTCGCCGCCTCGCTTTTTATGGCACGGATGGTTGGCATTCGGTTGGCCTTAACTCAAGGGCAGTAGCTCATACCCAAATTATCAGGAACATACCATGATCAAAACAAACAACCGAAAATTATCCCGGCTGCAAAAGCAACGGAGTGAAATATCAGCAAGGCTT
>Ga0208626_1000102_pt1 | contig 37639 bp, 62 predicted proteins | sample LakWasMet10_HOW4_2_FD_183860 | JGI IMG/M metagenome (GOLD analysis project Ga0208626, IMG submission 183860) | Freshwater sediment methanotrophic microbial communities from Lake Washington under simulated oxygen tension - Sediment Metagenome... | ecosystem: Environmental > Aquatic > Freshwater >... | reverse complement strand
GAAAACCAATTCAAGGAAAAGGAAACTGCTTTAGCTCAGAAAGAGCAACAACTAGAACAGACCGTCTATACCAATCAAATCCTAGGCTCGATTGTCGCGAAAATTCAGGCCGAAGATCCCGAACTATTTGAACACCTCGACAGGCTTTATCGCAATGAAGAGGACTCTTACAACAAGCAAATGCCATTTAAAAAGCAATTTGAAGGCGAAGTGAATAACTTGCGCCAAGAAATTCAAGGCCTAAAAGGGCAAAAGCAACAGGAAGAGCTTAGTTCAATTAAGCAAAGCTGGGAAAAAGACTTGAGCGAAGTGCAAAGCAAACAAGCGGCCGCACTAGTAAAGTTAGGAGTTAAACCTGATTGGGAAAAAGTGAAGCAAGCATGGACCGCTGACGTCACTAACAAGATGACGGTCGAAGAAGCTCTTTATGCTGTCCACGGAAAGGAGATCATGAAAGCGAACGAATCTTATCAAAAGATGCTGGCAACAAAAGCAAAGACACAAGGAAAGCTTCTCGGAAGATCCGGAGTCGGTGCAGGCCAATCATCGGCGAAAGAGACAATTAAAGTGGCGCCTGGAAACTATGAAGAAATTCTTCGCCAGGCAATGAAACAAATTTAAAACAAACGGAGATAAATCATGTCATTAACAATCGGACAAGTAACAGCTTTAACTGTTAAAGGAATTGACGCTGAAGGCGGCGTTAAAGATGCAATTTTTAAAAACCACGCTTTTCTTAAGCGTCTAAAAGACAAAGAAGGTATTTATTCAGGTGAAAAGAAGACTTTCCCTTTCAATTACATGGATGACACAAATTCAACAGGTGGATTCTATCAAGGTGCGGAAGCTCTTTCTCTTGATATGTATGACCCATATACAGAACTTTCTTTCGACATCGTGGAAGTGCAAGAGTCTCTTGTAATCACTCACCGTGACCTTGCAAGAAACTCTGGAAAAGAAGCTCGTCTTAACCTGATTGACCAAAGATTAAAAACTATGGAATCAGCAATGAGACAAAGATTCACAAAGGGGATCTTCTCAGACGGTACAGCGGCAACAGGCGCTCTTACTGAAAAACAATTCCAAGGTATTCAAGCTTTCCTAAAAAGCTCATCAGTTAACTACGGTGGCGTTACAGATACAGACGTTTCTGTTCACGTTGCCTACGTCAACTCAAACGGTGGCACAAACCGCGCAATCACGACTGCACTTCACCAAGCAACACTTGGCGGATGCTCTGAAGGTGAAGAAAAACCAACAGTGGCAATTATGCGCCAAAACGTCATGAATGAATTCCTTGAACTAATCAAGCCTCACCAAAGAACAACAAGAGAGTCTTCTCTTAATGGCCTTGGACACGAAGGAAACACGCTTGTTTACTCAGGTCTAGATCACATTGTTGATAACCTAGCTCCTGCAAACTCAATCGCATTCCTAAATGAAAAATTCGTGAAGCTTTACGCTCATCCTGAATACAACATGAAACGTGTTCAAAAAGAAGACCTAGAAACTATGGACGCCATGTTACAGCGCCTATTCTGGAAAGGTGTTTTTGCGTGCTCGGTACTTCGCTACCAAGGATGGTTAAAAGACATTTCCGTTGCTGCTTAATAACTAAAATCGGGGCATTCGTGCCCCTCACTTTTTAAGGGAGTTTTATGAAATCATTATTTTTAGCAATTACGCTTATGTTTGCCATGATTGCGCCATCTCACGCAATTATTGGAAACATCGGCCACTCAACAAACCTAGATTTTGCAAAAGCGGTAGTTCCTGCGTCTGTTGAAAAACTTTTCATCAACGTAAAGGCAAGCGAAGCAATCCCAGCGGGCGCAGTCGCAGCTCTTGATCTTTCGGCAGATGACGGTGCAACGGTTGTAAAAGCGCCAACAACTGGACTCGCACCAGTGTGTGTAATGGTAAACGCATGTGCTTCTGGCGCTCTTTGTAAGTGTCAAACTTACGGCCTTTATGACTCGGCACTTTTTGATTCAACAAATTCAGCTTCTGTTGCAGGAAAACGCGCTTGGATGAGTACAGATAACGCTGGTTATGTTTCAGCAAGAGCTTCTGAAGTAGCGACAGAAATGCCGGTAGGTGTTTTCTATGATGCCGTTTCAGCTTCTGGATCTGTTCAACTATTCATCAAATTGTAATTCAGGGGGGCGCAGGCCCCTCTTAATGGAGTGTTTATGGCATTTTCCTATTCATCAAAACAAGTCAACGTAATCGGTAACAAGAAAATGGAAATCATTTCATTTGATGCCGCAAGCGTTACAACTGGCGTAGCTACTTCAAAGCTAAGTCACATCGATTCAGTATTAATTAACAACGCTACGTCTGGCGTAGTGGCCGGCCAAAAAGTCGCCGTTGACGGTTCTACCGTTACTCTTTCGGGCGTTAATGCAAGTGACGCTGGCGAGCTTGTGGTTTTTGGTTACTAAGTGAAACGAGCAACGCTGGTAAATATCCTTTTGGGGTTAACGGTGGCATTTTTGCCGCTTTATACTCGCGTGACTCAATACGATTTTAATCGCACCTCGAAAGACAATCTTTTGATTTTTATTTTCGGGGTGCTTTCATTCCTTTTAACAAGCAAGAAAAGAAATCTTCCCAAATGGTTTTTGCTTGCTTCTTTCTATGCGATTATTTCGCTGGTTTTGAATCAATGGAACGTTCTTTCAATCAATGTCATGATTCAATCTTTCTATGCGCTTTCGGGAATTGTGTTTTTCATGAGTTTTTATGAGAAGCACGATGGAATGAGTATAAATTTTATTCTATACGGCATGCGAATAGGCGCCGTTATTCAGGCGATCCTTGTCATTGCCTCTAATTTTAATTTCAATCTTTATTTTTATATAACAGAGTTTTTCACAGGACCAATGCAGTACAAGGGAAGCCTGGGCGCTATTGGCTCCCTTGGAAATACCAATCTGTCGGGAAGCTATTTAGCGCTCACTGCACTTTCTTTTTTAAATGCTCGCAGAAAGTGGCCGCTGTTCTTTATTCTTTATGCGCTATTTTTAACTAAATCATACATGGGGATAGGTGCCTTTTTTGCCGGTGTATCTTATTTCTATTTCACCGAAATAGGACTCTTGAAAAAGTGGGAAATGTATTCGGGTGCCATCTTTTCAATGTTTTTCATCTATTCATTGAGAGTAAAAAACGGCGGCTCTGGGCGCTTTGATGCCTGGGATTCGCTTTTTGCAAAGGTAGATTTTTCGCATTTTCTTTTTGGCAAAGGTCCAGGGTGGTTTGCAGATCGGCAAATGAAGCTCTTTAACGGCGAAGTGCTCATTCAAGAACACAATTCATTTTTAACAGCGTTTAATTTCTTCGGGGTAATCATATTTCTTTTACTTTCCCCGGCATTTTTAAAATTCATCAAGCAATCAGATAAAAACAAAATATTCCCGGCAATAATGTTTGCAGGGTTTTGCAATTCGTTCGGACACTTCACGCTTCACCAATCAACAGTGGCGGTGATTTTGATTGTCGCGAGTGCAATCTCTTTAGGAGAAACAAATGGCATCAACTTGGACAGGTAGCGCTCTACAGACAAGACTCTCTCAAAAATATGGAATGACTGATTCAAACTCATTGGCAAGAGTACTCGAGTGGATTAACGACATTCAATTTGACATTCAGGCGGGGCATTCCTGGCCTAATTTAAAATTTAAAATGAAAAAGCAAGTCGTGAGTGGAAATCAGGAGATCGATATTTCTCCGCAAATTCCAAGCGCTCCAACAATTGCGCTTTTGGCAGGGGGATCAATTACCGCCGACAATACGGTTTATGTGAAAGTCACCTTTGTGCTCTTTGACGAAACAGGCAGAGAGGTCAATTCGCTTGAATCAGAGCCAAGCGAGGCAAGTAATGGCGTAATGGTCACGGGCCCCGATCTCTCGCTTACGATTACCAATATCGACACATACGACGGAAGCACAAGCGTAAAGCCTGCGACTATTCACAGAAGAATCTATTTAAAGGTTGGAAGTGCGGCGTATTTTTTAGCAAAGACACTTGCTGACAACACGACAACTACGACTTCAGTGACAACGGTTCCGTCCTCGGTAGTTGAGCCGCCTGAGTATTCCTTGGTTTCGCTCATGTCTTCAGAAGATCCAATCATTGAAGGCTCGGGCGTTTCGCTTGCTCAAGAAAAATTAGATGACCTGCTAAAGTACGATCCCAACTTTTCTTCAAGCGGTCTTCCGGCCTATTATGCCAGGGTTTCACCAACTAAAATCATGCTTTACCCGAAGCCGAGCGCGACTTACACGATTTCTTATTGGGTTTATCGCATTCCTTCCCGGATCTTTGCCGATGCCGACAGACCTATTCAACTTCATCCGGGGCTAAAAGAGGCGTTGGACGCCGGAGTTACCTGGAAAGGGTACGAATACAAGGACCAAGACGGGCAAGAGTCTAAAAAGGCAAATTACGAGCTTAAAAAGGCAGAAGCAAAGGGAATCGTCGGAAGAACCGGAGGACAGGCCAAAACGGTTAAGGCGGTCTGCTAATGACGGTAAGAAAACACGCCACCAAGTCGATTAAGCATTTCAACTTGCCGGTGAGCTACAGGCTTTTGGATGGCGAAAACCTAAGCGACTCGCGCAATATTTACGATAACAAAGGCGTAGCAGAAACGCGCTACGGGATCAAGCGACTCAACTCGACTTCGCTGGGCGGCGCTATTTTAAGCGTTTCATATTTTAAAAAATCAGACGGCACTCGTTATCGAATTGCCAAAGTCGGCGGGACTATTTACGCTGTCTCGGCAACAGGCGCTCACACCGCCATCAAAACAGGCCTTTCGACAACAACAAAACACCGCGCAGTTACTTTAGGAAATAGGCACATCATCGGCATTGAGTCCGATGGCCTATATTCTTTTGACGGAACCGACTTCACCCAGCTTGGGCAAAATCCGCCAACCACTGGAAGCATTGCCCTGGTTGCAGGCGGAAGCCTCACTAATGGCGATACCTATTATGTCGCAATCACTTTTTATTCAACAGAAACAGGTTTTGAAAGTAACAAATATGAACTTGGTTCGGTAACGGCGACCGCATCAGATAAAAAGATCAACGTCTCAAGCATTCCGGCCAGTGCCGACAATGCCACAATCGATAAAGTGCGGATCTATTTAAAGCGCGGAACGGGTGACTATGTCTTTGCTTCGGCAACCGCTGAAATCGATCTGGGAACGACAACTTTTGTAATCGATGCCAACTCTTCGAGCACCCAGACGCCGCCAACAAGAAATGCGGCCCCGGTTGCGGGTGGTGGCAAATATCTTTCGGTTTTTGGTAAAAAGCTGGCCTATGCCGGAAACTCAACTTTCCCGAACGAAGTCTTTATTTCAGAAGAATATCTTCCTGATGCCTTTGACGACAATGCAGACTCGCAGGTTGTTCTTCAGATTCCAGGCCAGGGGCCAATAACGGCGCTTGCAACAGGTCTTTTTAACGATCAGTATTTAACCCCTTTTTTGGTGGCCTTTAAAAAGACCTCTATAAGCATTTACTCTGAACTTAATAGCATTCCCGAACTTGTGGAATTAGATGCGCACGTCGGGTGCATTTCCCACGAAACAATTAGAGTCAGAAACGGGATTGTTTTCTTCATGAGCGAAAACGGTTGGTATGCAATCGTAAACGGAGCAATGCAAAAAGACGAAAAGGGCCTTCCGGTCTCTCTTGGCCGTGGTGCCATTGATGATATTTTTTCAAGAGTCGGCTGGACTTACGAACTCAATATTCCCCAGGCGCAAAGTTTTTTCAGCGCCTATTTTTCAACCAACTCCCAATATTTAACTTTTGTTTGCGAAGGGGCAAATACCGCCATTTCTAAGGCGTACGTTTATGAAGAAAAGATTGCGGGTTTTCGTGTATGGGAATTTAAAAGCATTTTAACGTGCGCATGCGAAGGCGAAGACGATAGCGGCTATCAGTCGCTCTTTATCGGCGACAATACGGGAACGATTTTCACCTATTCAACCAGAAACGAATTGCACGACGAAGACAACACGGGCGCGAGTCAGTCGATTCCAACCTACGCGCTTTTTCCATACATAATTCCGGGTGATGACTCATGCTCATATAATTTCCGTTTTTTAACAGTGCGGGCGCTTTCAAGCAGTAATCCAATCACCGTCAGGGCATTTCCTTCGTTTAGTCTACTTTCTTATGACTCTTTTCAATACGACTTTCCGAATAGCGCTCTCGGTTTCACCTTGGACATGTCACAATTAGACGTTGATGTATTAGGTGATGAGCGCATTCCTGTGACCGCAATGGCAGACATAAACCGAACCGGAGAGACACTGTTGATCGGATTTTACCAAGACATTGTTGACGCAAACATCGGGCTTATTTCGGCCCAATTAACACTTAATAAAAACGGAAACAGGAACCTATGAAAGTATTTTTTGCAATATTTATATTCACTATATCGACGGCATATGCCGGTACGTGCTCGACGACAACCAGAACAAATTACTCTGCTGGGCAGACGCTTACATCATCGGCGCTCAATGCCGACTTTAACCAACTTGTCACAAAGGTAAACGCTTTAGATGGCGGTTGCGTGACGGATGGAACCATTGAGTCAACGGCGTTTGATTCAAGCCTGGACGCACTTAAGAACGGTATCCATCAGGGGTGCCAGCTTTCCTACGCGGACGCCAACACCATCTCGGTTGGCAAGTGCATTTTGAGCGTGAACGGGACGTTTGTAAAAACAATAGTGGCAAATACCGTCACATGGGGTTGCGCGGGATGCTCTTCGGAAATTGCCAGTACTCTTTATTACGTTTACGCAAAAAGCGGCTCATCTGGGGCCACTTTAAACTTGCTTATTTCCACAACCGCCCCAAATGCAGACGGGTACGACGGAAGCGGAAACAAGGCCCTGGGTAAATTTTACGAAAACTCAGGAAGCAACATTGATCAATACTCAATTGAATCTTGGGCCAATAATGTTTTCGTAAAATCAAACAGTAAAAACTCAACGCCCGGGGCAACCAGAGAGGTAGATTCCTTTAAGTTTGTTTTCGGTGGATCGGCGGTCGCGGCGTGTACGGTTAATGGTGCATGCGCTTATCTTTCACAGTTTGGAGATGCGGTCACAAAGGTTGAGAGAACGGCCGCTGGATCATACACGATAACCTTTAAAAGAAGCTACGTTCTTCTTCATTGTTCATGGATTCCAATTGCAAGCGTAAACGGTCTTCCTGGATTTAACTCTATTTTATCACTCGGGAGCACTCTCGATATAACGACAATCGGTGACAATGGCTCGGCCATTTCTCAGCAAGACTCAAAGGCACTTGTAGATTGCACGGGGTACTAATGAAGTCTCTTTACGAGCTTTACATTAAAGAGCGCGAGAACCTAGACGAGATCAAAACAGATCGAGGCTTTGTTCATTACAGAATGGAATTTCCAAACTGCGTTTTGAACGATTGCTTTGTGAAAAAGGAATACCGTCAAGACGGGCACGCTACTTTTTTAGTTAATCAGCTTTTCGAGATCTGCAAGCAGGCCGGAGTAAAAGCGGTTTTTTGCCAAGTGGACGAAAGAAGCAATGGTCACAAGGTTTCGCAAATGGCCCTGGAAAACTTTGGGTTTGAGTTTTTAAAACAAGAAGGCCCGCTAAGAATTTACAAAATGGAGGTCCAGGAATGGGCAAATCAATGAGTAACCCTATCGGTCTAGTTACAAACGTAGCAACCGGGGGAATGGTCGGATATCAAAATGGCGGCTTCAGCACGGGAGCCATTAGTGGAGCGGCCGACAATGCGCTTACTGGCGGTAAAGTTAATAGAGAGATGAGAGACCTTGGAAATGGACTCATGGACGTTGCTTTTGGAAAGAAAACTCCAGGAACTCCCGACGAAGTGATCGACCTGGCAAGCCCAACCGGGCGCGCTTTACAAGAAAACGCACTTGGAAGATATGGCGAGGTCATGAACCAAGATGTCGGTCAATTGGCCGGCCTTCAAATAGACACACAATCAAAACTTGCTCGCGCTCAGACAGATGACCAAGAAAGACTTGCTAAACAAATGGTAGCGCAAAGAGGATTGGGCAGAACTTCGCTTGGTCTAAACGCAATCATCGGGCAAAAAGCAAATCTTGGAAACAAGCTAAACGACATAGCAGGGCAAAGACCTATGCTAGAAAATCAAATGAGACAGCAAAACCTTGGCTTTGCCTCTCAAGGAATTAATCAAATTCTAAACGAGCAAGGGCAATCGAAAGTCCTAAAAATGGGCCAACAAGCTCAAGGTAGAAGCGGTGGTCTTATGGGTGCTGCACTTCCAATTGCTGGCCAAGTTCTCGGCGGAATGGCCGGCTCTGGAGCATTTAATAAATCTTTCGGACTAGGTTAGGTAAATGGTGCAAATAATCCAATCACAACCAACGCAAAGACAGTCAGCACTTGAGCAGGCCTTAGGCTCTGCTCTTCAAAACTTTGGCGGTGCCTATCTTCAGGGGCAACAAACCCTAAGGCAACAAGCTCTGGCCGATCAACAAATGAATTTAAAACTTGCAGAGATGGGAGTCGATGCCAGCGCGCAAGACTTAAGAGACTATGCGGCGGGAACGTATAAACCGAAAGTCATTTCAGAAGGCAAAGAGGCAGTTCCAGCGCAATACAAAGAGCTTCAAGGGCCAGTTCAACCTGGCAAGCAAATGGGCAAAGTTGAAACTGCGCCAGCGCAAGAGGCCGTTCCTGCTCAATACGGGCCAGCAAATCCGATGCTTAATTACACGCAATCCAAAAAAGCTGAAATGGAACGCAAGAAGCAGTTAGAAAGCATAGATCTTCAGGGAAAACTTACAGACCTTGAGGCAAAAAGATTCGACATTGAAAACAAGAAAGAATTAAGCCCATACACAAAACGAAAAATGATGGCGGACATCGATTCGCAAATGCTCTCAATGCAAAAAATGAGAGGCGATATTTCAAAACAACCTTACGAGCTCCAAAAAATTCAGGCGGAAACAGGAAAATTAAATTCTGAGACAAGCGGCACCGGAGCTGTTGGGGCAAGGCTCGCAAAAATGTCAGGTGAAACTCAGGGAAAGGTTGGCGCTATTGCTTCTGGCTTTAAGGCGCTTAAGGGAATGAGAGAGGCAATTGACAAAGGAATCACTCCTTCGCGCCTAGACGCAAATACACCAATTGTCGGAACTCTTTTTTCAGATAACCAATTCACTGAAAACCAGCGCGTGATTGATGAAGTAATTGGAAGATTACAATCAGGCGGAGCGATTGGAACGGAAGAAATAAAAACCTTCAGAAGTCTTGGTCCGAGACCGGGAGATGATGCACCAACAGTTAATAGAAAGCTTATGGCGCAGGAGTCTTTTCTGAAAAACAAGCTTACAGCGTTCGGAATGAAAGAGGACGACCTTTCTCAATTAGGCTTTGACGTTGGCAATGCTCAAAACAGAGGGATTGGCGCCGGTGAGTCGCAGGCTATCATGAAACAAGTTCAAGGGATGAGCCGAGCGGAAAAAATTAAAATCCTACAGGGTGGCGTGTAGTGAATTACGCCAATCTAACAGACGCGGAACTTGATAATTTAGTGGCACAAAAAATGAGCGCACGGAGAGCGCCGGCAAGTGGACCAAAAGACTTTGCTAGCATGAGTGATGCCGAGATAGATTCACTGGTCGCAGAAAAATTAAGTGGACCAAAAAAGCAAACAGGCAATGCGCCAGTAGAGGCGTTTACACAGTCTTTCGGAAATGCTGCCACTTTTGGTTACCTGCCGCAAATTCAGGCCGCAACAGAGCCGGTCATTCAAGGCGTTCTCGATCGCTTTTTACCAGAAGATCCAAAGGGATTTAATGTAAGCGAAGCTCCCAGTTCGACATACACACAAAGAAGAGATCAATACATAAAAGAAGGTCAAGCGCTTTCTAGTGAAAACCCTTATTCGAGCGCGGCGGGAACCATTGCTGGAGCTATTTCAAGTGGAGTGGCAACGGGAGGGGGACTGTCTAAAATACTAGGAACCTCCGGGGGTGCTGCAACCATCGGGGGGCGACTCGCACAAGCCGCGAAGACCGGGGCGGTTATTGGCGCCATCAGAAACCCAGGGGACACCGAGGGAGAGGTTTCGCCTTTGCAACCAGTAGAACGTGCCAAAAACGCCGGAGTGGATGCTTTGACAGGTGTAGCGTTTCAGGGATTGCTTGAGGGTGTTGGCAAAGTCGCTCAAGGCGTAAAGGGCGCAGGAAAAGAGTTAAAACAATGGTCACAAAATAAAGCACTAAAGGCCGTTGGCGCTGAAAAGCCTGCTTTTAAAAAAGCGCTTTTGAATAAGAAAAATATCGAGCTTGGGCAAACTGTTTTAGACGAAGGAATTGCCGGAGCAGGCGACGACATTGCCGACATCGCAAAAAACGCCGAATCGAAACTAAAGGATGCTCAGACAAAGTTAAATGAAGTTTATAAAAAGGCGGACAATTCACCAACAAAGCTTCTTAAAAAAGAAGATATCAATTCATTTAGAAATGACTATATGAACGAGGCGGCGGATAGGCTAAGCGGAACCGTTGACGGCGATGAGATCGCAAGAAAACTAAACGACGTTCTGGACACTATGCCAAGCGGGAAAAATCCTACGTTTGGAGAACTTCGCAAGTGGCGCGCTTCAATTGATAACAAAATCAACTTCGCAAAAGCAAATCAAGACCTTCCGGAATTTCAAGCAGAGCTCTTAAAGCTTAGATCAAAAGCACAAGAAAAAATAAGTGAAGTCCTTGGCAAGTCAGGCGGCGAACTAAAGGCCGAATTTGCTCGTCAAAATAAGCGCGTTTCAAATCTTTCAGAAATAACAGACCTGGCAACCAAAAAGGCCGCAAGCGTGGAAGGAAACGCCACGTTTGGGATGCGAGAAGGTTTCGGAGGAATGATTGGATCTGCAATTGGAACCGCCATAGGTGGACCACTCGGAAGTATTGCAGGAGCAGGAGCAGGAGCAGTTGGCGCAAACGTAGCAAGAAGATTTGCAACGCCTTTTCTTGCTCAAAATGCAAACAAGATAGCAATGGCGCTAGAAAGCAATCCGCAATTGCTAGGAAAGTTTGCCGAACCATTAAAAAGAGCGGCGTCAATTTCGCCGCAAAGATTAAGCATTGAGCTAAACATGCTTTTAAAGAAGCCAGATTTCAAGCAAGCAATTGAATTGCTCCCAGAGTTCAACGGCGCTCCTTCTTTGGGAGATTCTCAAAGCACTGGCCGCGAACCAAGCAGCACTAAATTCGTTAGGAGAAACAAGTGATCTATATATTGATTGCATTATCAAGAAATTTTCAATTCGTAGACAACTGGCTTGCAAAGCTAGTTGAGACTTACGGATACCAAGACAAAAAAAGCAAAAACAAATTAACTGCGCTTGAAATGTGCGCACGCGATTTAGAGCGCGTAAATAGCTTTGAAAAAAGCGGAAAGAAAAATCAATTAAGAATAATTCACCAACCAAGAAGGTAAGGGATGAGCACAATAATATTCGCCAACAATGCCTCGCGAGTGCTTTTAGAAAATGCGGATCAATCCGTGAGTTTTCAAAGTAATGAAATCAATCTGGCAAACGCAAGTGCATTTTCGATTCATGCGGTAACGATTGGAAGCGCGGCCGGATCATTTTATCTAAGCGCCTCGGTCGATGGCACAAATTGGGTTTTAATTCCCAATTCTACGCAAGCGGTAAGCGGCGGAGACACTGTTTTATACAATGTCAAAAACGCCGGTTATCTGATGGCAAGACTTCACTGGGTTTTTTCAAGTGGCACAGGCACAGCGAATGCCTCGTTTGCCGTAAAGGAGGCATAAGATGGCCGATTATGTTTTAGAACTTCCCTTAATGGCAATAACGGCATCGGTTAATACGACCGGGCTATCAACTGACGCAAATCAACTTTTGGAAATTGCCGAGCTTCAGGATATCAATACTGAACTAAATACAATTAGCGCCAAGGCTCTTCAGGTTAAGGTTGACGGAGTTTTAACAGACGTTGAGGTTGACACCATTACGCCAGCAAACACTGTTCGCGTTCCGGTTGAAGTTTACAGCGCCAGTGGTCCAATTAACATTACTACGGGCGATGTTAATATGCAGTTGAGCGATACGGGGCTAAATCCTGACATCGTTAAAATTGGTAACGGTACAAACCGTCTCGATATAAACGCGAGCAATGAGGCGCTAGTTCATGACGCCGATGCGTTGACAAAACTCACTTCACTTGATGGGAAAGATTTCGCAACAGAAACAAAGCTTGAAGCAGTAAGACTTCTTCTGGCTTCAATCGCTGGTGAAGATTTCGCGACACAGACAACTCTTGCGGCGCTTTTGACGGAACTCCAACTAAAAGCTGACCTAACGGACACGCAACCAGTAAACATTCAGAACGCATCTCTGCCGGTCACGGGCACATTCTGGCAAACGACTCAACCAGTTTCAGGACCATTAACTGATACTCAGCTAAGAGCAACAGCAGTCCCGGTTTCAGGTCCATTAACAGACACACAGCTTCGCGCGACCCCGGTCCCGATTTCAGGAACGGTTACCGCAACGCCTCCGGCACAGGCGGGCTCGTTTGATGAAGACGCCACTGTTTCGACCACGCCAGAAACGTTTACAGCACCCGCAGGAGCGTTTGCGTGCTTCATTGAAGCCGATGACACCAACACGACAAATATTCGCGTAAAAATGGGTGCTACGGCATCAACAACAAGCGGGATTCAATTTCAGGCAGGGCGCTCAGAGTTTTATCAGGGCGGCTCAAATATTTCTTATTGCACAGAAAGCGGCACCGGCAAGCTTTCGGTTCAATGGTTCACGAGGTAGTCAGATGAAAAGAATATTTTCAGCATTAATAGCTGATGAATTTCAATATTGCATTTATGAATTAATATGCCCGGAAACCATGGCGATCATGTACGTGGGAATGTCAAAAAATCCTCAAGCCAGATTCAGAGCACATCAAAAGGGTGATGAAAAATCAACGATTGCTTTTTTTAAGAAAAACAAACTCAACAAGAGAAAGGTTGTTTTTAAAATTAGAATGTGGGGATTGTCCAAGAGTGAAGCTATTCAAAAAGAATCAGAAATAATTGAGCACTATAAGGGAATTGGGATGTGTTCGCTAAACACATATATCGGGCACACGCCATTAACCAAAAAACCCGAGATTAAACTCCTTCCTAGACAGGTTAAAATGAAGGCCACAAGAAGGGCTCAGTGTCAGAGTGGCGCAGAAAAAAATCGCCTCGCCGGATACAATGAGTCTCGCAAAAAGGCGATCGTTGATCAGTTTGGAAATACATACGAATCAATTCGCGACTGTGAAAGAAAAACTGGGTGCCATAGGCCATCCATAGGGAAGGTTCTTCGCGGCGAATATCAACAAACAAATGGATACGTTTTCAGGAGAGCAAATGCTTAGATTAATAATTGCCACTGCGCTAGTTTTTAGCTTTTCGGCCAACTCGGGTTTGCCCCCAACGACGCTTTCGGGTCAATCGGCAACAACAAAGCCCACGACCTTTAATTTTAAAACTCCATACAATCAAGCAACCAATACGCCAACCGGCGGGCTTATTGAAACGGGCAATACTAACGTCTTGGTCGATCCGGGGCTTGAGGCATCGACAACTTCTTGGAGTGCTTACGCGGACGCGGCGGGGACTTCTCCGGTTGACGGCACAGGCGGAGCGCCGACAGTCTCAGTTTCAAATTCTACATCGTCTCCAATTTCAGGCTCACGTTCATTAGTACTAGTTAAAGATGCGGCAAACAGACAAGGTGAAGGGATTTCAATTCCGTTTACCTTAGACGATTCAATGAAGGGAAAAGTAGTTTCTCTTTCATTTGACTATGCGGTTGTATCTGGAACGTATGCTACAGGCGATGTCACATTCTGGGTTTATGATGTAACCAACGGAGGAGCGCCAAAGCAGTTCGATCGCTATCAGCTTCAAAGTCATACGCTTATCTCAGATCGTTTCACTGGTGAATTTCAATCATCCTATAACTCAAGTTCATACCGCCTAATTGCTCACGTTTCTACAACGTCTGCACTCGCTTATACGCTTAAGTTTGATAACTTTGATTTGAGTGTTGGGAAAAAGACTTATGGAAGTCCGGTTACTGATGATGTGACATTCACACCCACGGGATCTTTTAGCGCAAACTCAACTTATACCGGAGCCTATTATAGAGAAGGTGCGTACGCTGTCATTAAATACAAAATTGCATTTTCCGGAGCGCCTAATGCGACATCGTTGAGTCTTAATCTACCTTCAGGTTTAAGCATTGATTCGGGCAAGCTGCTAGACGGTACAAGTTCAAAAAACCTAGGCAGAGGAAAATTTAGACAAGGAGCGACCGGAGACACCTATGAAATAGGTGCGAGATATAACAGTTCCACGTCTGTTCAGATTTATCCAAACACGGCAACGGGAACGTATGTTTATTATAATAGCGTAGTTACTCAAGCCGTACCAGTAACAATTGCCTCTAGTGACACTCTGGAAATAGATATCAAAGTCCCAATCTCCGGTTGGTCATCCTCAGTTCAAATGTCCGATACTGCGGATACGAGGATTGTAAACGCAAGAGCATATGCAAGCACTACTCAGTTAATAGGAATAGGCGCGACTGCAAAAATAAACCTAGGCACAAAAAGCTATGATTCTCATGGCGGCTTTGACACTACAAACTCAAGATACACAGCACAGAGCCCCGGCTACTACAAGTTTACTGGAAACCTTTACTATACTTCCACGACCGCAAATAGCGAGCTAATGCAGTTATATAAAAACGGTTCACCTGCCATGAGAATTGCAAGCACGACTGTGCCTGTTTCTGGAATCATTGGAGTTGGTTACGGAACTCTTTATTTAAATGCTGGCGACTACGTAGAGCTTTATGTAACCAATACAAGCACAGCGACACAGACGATTGACAACGGAAGCGGGCTATACAGTTATCTCGAAGTTGAAAAAACAACTGGCCCCTCTCAAATTGCGGCAAGTGAAACAGTCTCTGCTTCTTATTGGTTGAGTGCAAACTTTGCGGCTTCAACAACAACACCAATTAACTTTGATTCAAAAGAATGGGATACACACGGAAGCGTGACAACTTCTGCGACTGCGTGGAAGTTTACTGCGCCGATTGCGGGAGAATACACCATTACTGTTCAACAAAACATAACAACGTCTACAAGTATCATAGGCGCGGTTTACAAGAACGGTGTAAATATTAAGCCATGCGTTTATTCGTCATCAGGGGCATATTCATTTGGGACGTGCAAAATAAAGCTTCTCGCGACCGAGTATGTTGATATTAGACCGGGGTCTTCAATTACTTATTTCGGTGGCACTCTTTCAAACAGCTCTTCTAAGGTTGAGATCACTCGAACAGGAAACTATTAATGATCAGAGTAAAAATAAAACACATCTCGCAAGCACAGGCGAACACGTTTAAAGACTTCGATGATGGAGCTCAAGCGGATAAATACATCGAAGAAATGAAAGCTTCTGAACATTGGGGAAAGTCTGCAAAATCGTGGATTGAAAAAGATGAAAACGGAAACGATATTGAAAAACATCAAGACGCAGAAGTTGAATTTATTAAAGAAGACGTAAGCGCGGAATACTCTGCAAAAGAGCAAAAGAAACTCGACCGCAAATCAAGAATCGACCAACTCAAGACTTTGGACTTCTCAAAAATAACCACAGTCGCACAGTTAAAAGCAATCGTGCAAGTAATGGCAAAAGAGCTTTTGAAGGATGAAGAATGATTAGACCAATCACCAAAGAAGCACTTGAGCTAATCGAGCACTTTGAGGGCTTTTATCCGAAGCCTTATCTCGATCCCGTTTCAATTCCAACAATCGGCGTGGGTTCCATTTCATATGAAGACGGACGCAAGGTTAAATTAACCGATCCGCCAATTACACGCGAAAGAGCGCAAGAGCTTCTCATATTTGAGCTCGCGGAAAAAGCAGACACAATTCACAAGTTTCTACAAAGAAGCGCGGTGCTTTTGTCCGATCAACAATATTCGGCGCTGGTTTCATTCGCTTACAATTGTGGGTGCGGTCCGATTATCGATTCAGGGCGCTCGCTTCACGAAGCCGTCAAGTCTGACAATCCAATCAAAATTGCCGACGCGCTTTTGCTTTACAACAAAGGCACAAAAAAGTTCGGTCCATTTAAAAGAGTGGTTGAGCTTCCAGGCCTCACGCGAAGAAGAAAAGCAGAGCGCTTTTTGTTTTTAAACGGCGTGAATAATTTCTACGAAGGAAAAGCGGTATGAAAAAAATAGGCGCGGAGTTAATTCTGGGAACCATGCTTTTACCTTGGGCGGTCTGGATTACCGTTGCGGTTTTTAATTCGCAGAAAGTCGAAGCGGTACAGGAAACAAAGTACCAAATCATAATCGACAAGCTCGAAGAAATTAAAAAACAAGTCGAGGAAATTCGCTAAGGCGAAACGATGTTTAATAAAAAGGAGATTGAGTTTATAGTGAGCTCAGTCATTCAAAGGAGTGATAAAAATGGAAATGTTACTAGCAGAATTGATTACAAAATACCCGGTAGTGCTTTTAGCGCTAACGATTGTTGGTCTTTTGGTTGTTGTTGCTCAAGTGGTTGTCGTAATGACTCCGTCTAAAAAAGACGATGAGCTTATGGCGAAAATCGAAGCTAACCCAATTGGCAAAAAACTTATTTCTATTTTTGTTTCTTTTGCTCCGATTCAAAAGTCTCAAAAAGGACTTGAGCTATCAAACACGTCTCTAGGAAAAAAAGAATAGTTTAACCCTCCGGTTAAAGATCATACCGCCTTGGAAGTAGCCTCTCACTCTTTCAGGGCGGCCCATTTAGGGGGGAGCCATGACTGAGTTATTATTTGGAGTGTTAATCGAGGGGTTGAAGCTTTGGAATACCAAAGAGGCAAACAAGTATCTCGATGAAACTTATCAACTGCAAAAGGATTGGTTGAATGAATATCAAAAACCTCGTCACCTTCGCTCTAATGCTAACCTTGATGAGCTTGAGCAACGCCTGCACATCATTGGCAAGCTCTTCGTTAATTCCAATAGAAAGTAGAGCGTATGACCTGGCGGAAGATTGCACTGGCTTTGTCTGGCAATACAATAAATGCGTGAAGAAAATTCTCGGCATTTGTTTTAAGTCTGAGATTGAAGCTTTAAAAATTGAAGCGGAATTTAAAGACAAGGCAATTTGCAAAACCCTTTACGACATGAACTTTATTTTAAAGGTCAGAGAAAAGCCTTTTTAGGAGAATAAATTGAAAACTCAAACATTCGTTGCCCTTGATGCGGCAACAGCGGAAGCGGATAAAACAAGCGCAGTCATTGACTTGAATGGCATTTATGGCTTTTTCCTTCAGTGGCAAGTTGTTGGATCGCCAACCGGGAACATTGTTGTTCAGGCAAGTGCCGACGGGATGACTTACTATGACGTTTCGACGACAACGCTAGCAACAGGCTTTGTCCAGCTAGATGCTCAGTACTATCGTTTTATGAAAGTGAAGTTTGCACGCACGGGCGGACTCGTTTCGGAAACCGTAAGCGCACAGGTGTTCTGCAAAGGCATTTAAAGATAGAGGCTACTTGCAAGACAAAGAAGCCCCATAAAAAGAGTCCTTCTCTGAAACTTTCAAGTTCCCTTTTCCCTCGATTGATCCGGGCAAGCAGACAACTGTAGTAAAAAGCGAATCCTTGCCCTTCTGGCACACAATATTTCTAGCCTCAATCCCTTCGTTTTTTTGAATTCCTTCCAGCTTGCACGCCCATTTTTTCCCGGACAAAGGTATTTTAAATTCCCCTTCGGATATAACGGTCTTTTTTTCGCCAATCAGTCCGTCGTTAAAAATTTCTATTTGCCAAAGGCCGGAGGCGTGGACGCAGGTTGATAATAGTACAGATGTCAAAAGTATTGTTTTTTTCATGCCCCAATATTCGGAGCTTTGTTCGTCTTACTTAATGACAAGATTTCTTAATACTTGAGCGATGGGCATAGTTCGTGCCGAACAGTTCTAATTAACTAGACGCTCGCCGCTCGGCTCACTCATTGCCGTGATGGCTAGTCAACTGTTCGCTGATCGCTCTCAGATTGACCATCTATATTTTTTTTAAAAATTACTGATCGATTGTTTTATAGAACATTAGAGTTGATAAATAGTTTTAAGCTTCGATTTGCCTCGACTATCGTCTCGTGTCCGACTTGGAAGGTTACTTCTCGGCGTCGGTATACCTACGACAGAGCCCTTTGGGCTTTAGAGAACGCTTCGCTTGAAATACCGCTCCAGAGGCGCGTGCCTCATGCTAACAAGCGGCCAAGAAAAGTCAAGTAATTGCATAATGAAATATTATTGCATCCATAGAGCTTAGATATATCAATTTTAATTGACACAAATTATTTAATTAGCTCTCCGAAGAGAAGTGTTGTGCCAGTAAATCGGCGGCCCTTTTTAAAGACATGGTGCTTGAGTGGTCATTGAACAACTCAGAGGAGGGGATTTTGTGAAAGGAGGCTAGTATTTCAATTTTGTCTGATCCTGGCCAAGATGTGCCATTTTCCCACTGATTATAGGATTGCACGTTTATACCCGCAGAATTTGCCAGCTCTGACTGCTTCAACCCCTTAAGGTTTCTGTAGTAGATAAGGTTTTGAGCCAGGACTGATCGTATATGATCCAAAAAATCACCATTAACGTGTAGAAAGTACACGTTACAACTATTTTTACTTTAAATAGTTGCCTTTTTTATATTTAAATTATAAAGTCTTCGTATGAATACACACAGCGAAGTAAATACAAACGTTTTACGCATCTGGTTGGCGGAGAGACCAAAAAGAACAAAGGCACGCGAAGAGCTTTGTCAGCTTTCTGGGATATCTCTTTCGTTGCTAACTAAAATGCTCAAAGGTGAAGCTCCTAAAATACCCGAGCTGCGTTACAAGATATGTAAAGCAATGGGGATTAAAGAAAGGGTTCTTTTCCCTAAGCATGATCCACTAGATGCAAGTTAGTTAACCCGATTTCTAACACAGAGTTTATTTAAGTCAAGGCGTTAAAACGCCTTAAGGCACAATTGTGTCAATTTTTACAACTTGTAATATTTGAGACCAGGACTGAGAGGGTTTTATGGGCAATAGAGAAAAGCAATACGAGCAAACTAGAGACACTTACGCTGGGATGGAAATCACACTGACGGCGATGAAAAAAGCGCTGGCGGTTGGTGATACAAACAAAGTCTTCGAATGCCACAAAGCTATTCTTTCAACAGTAGAAATCATCAATTTCTTTATGGAACAAAACGACGATAAATTCGATGAGTCCGATTATCTGCGCGTGGGCGAAAACCTGGACTACTTCGTTGAAACCGCGAACGAGCTTTTGAGCTTATACAAGTCGAGGGTTGCATGAAAGCAAGAGAAAACCCGATCTACTTTGTGCACGCAGTTTGTGAAGACTGTAAAGGCTCCGAGGAGTTGCTCACTAATCGGATCACTGGAAACCTGAAATGCGCAAAGTGTATTGAGATCATTTTTAAAGAAGCAAGCGAAGAATACGACAGACATTATAACCAATTTTTACAGGAGAGGGCAGAATGAGTACGGACGTTTTAGTTTTAAACAAAGACGAACAATTGAACGTGTGGGATTTTGCCTGCAAGCTTTCTAAGTCGAAAATGGTCCCGGCCATTTTTCAAGGTAAACCAGAAGATACTTTTGTAACTGTCATTATGGGGCGCGAGCTAGGAATTTCTCCTATTATGGCCCTCTCTTCGATTGTCGTAATTCAGGGCACAGTGACACTTAAGGTTCAAACAATGAACGCAGTTGTTCGTTCAAAATGTCCAAGCGCAATCATTAAAGTCGAAGCGGATCACGAAAATAAACAAGTAAAAGTAACGGCAAAGCGCGATGCCAATGATCCGGGATACGAGTCAATCTGGACAATGGAGATGGCCGAACTTATGGGGCTATCGAGTAAGGATAATTGGCGCAAGCAACCAATGAACATGTTAAAGGCCCGCGCACTTTCGGATGCACTCAGAACAGTTTTCCCAGACATTCTACTTGGGCTCCATTCGGAAGAAGAGATTAGAGATCACAAAGAAGTTGAAGGTGAGGTTAATAACTCTAATCCCAATCTCGCCGTCGTTAAAGAAACAATGTCGCAAGCAATGAGAAGGGCGGCGGAAGAAGAAAACCCAATACCGCCAGAAGAGAAGGTTGTTGGGCCGCTTTATCGTCTAACCCATGGCAATTATCGCTGGAAACAATTAAGAGACATTGCAAAGGAAGACCTTGAAAACTACTTGGCAAAGCTCGAGGTGAAGAAATCCCCAACGGCGTGGGAAAAAGAATACATTCACGCCATTGGAACTTACCTGGCAAACTACGAGCTTTACCGCGAAGAAGCCGAAGAAGAAATGGCGGAGGCGTAACATGAAAGAAAAATACTATTGCTCGAATGAAGAGTGCGGACGCCAGCTCCATTGGGAAGATGAAAATTTCTATTACGCCGTCGCGGGTGACGACGTTCTTTGTGATCTCTGCGAAGAGGCTTATCAAAGGCAGAGAAAAGAAAATATGCCAATCGCTTATCCGCTCAAAATGCGCGAGCTGGAAAAAGAGAGAAAGTTATCAAATAAAGCAAGCTTGCAAATCGGCGGCTTTAATTACGATGAAATCTTTGGCGATATTTTTGGAGGGGCGTAGTGGTCACTGAATTTTTAGACCTAAAGCTCCTCGCCTGGACCATACTGCCAGAGGAACCAAAAATCGAACTAGACCTGAAGGCGCTTCTTAAAAAGGAAGTGATGCTGAAGGAAGAAGATAAGGAGAAGGAGTGAACGAAAAATTTTTTATACAAAAAGGTTCATTTTACTATGTCGTGGTTGATGACTACGAATCTAATCCAGATTGGGCAAATAGACCTATTGAGGTCTACCCCAAAAGCTTCCTGGAATCCAAAGACGCTCAAATAAAACTGCTTAAAGAGGCGCTGGAGTCAATTGCAAAAATGGACATCAGTGAAGATGCTCCAGATGTCATATGGTTGAATAAGTGGAGAAATGACACCAAGGAATTGGCAAGCAGAACTCTAAAGAAACTAGAAGAGATGGAGAGGGGAAATGAAAGACCTTGATTCTATCACCGAATGGGGTGAATACAAGAAAGCGAAGAAGCAAAATAACTATGAGTTTGCCATTGAACAGCTAACAAAAAACAAGATCGCTTTTAAGCAATTAAGCGAGTCTCATTTGAGAGTTTTAAGTTGGGATTATTGGCCATCCACCGGGTTGTTTATTCACATCAAAACAAAGAAGCGCGGGAGAGGGATCAATAACCTATTGAGACGAATCGAAGAGCTTAATAAGGAAGAATAGATGAAAAAGTTTATAGAACCAGAAGAGACGATGGGTATTTATTCACTTCCGGGATCAAAAATAGTTTTCACTGGAGAAAATGGGCAAGATTGGGAACAGGTGAACGCAAGAAAGTTTCTTTCTGTTGGCAAAGAGTACACTCTGAAAAGTGCAGATGTTTTCTCATGTTCAACTGAAATTTGCCTGGAAGAATTTCCAAAGCTCGTTTTCAACAGTGTTCTATTTAAAAACAAGGAGCAATCCGATGAAACAAAACGAAGCTAAAAAACTCATGTGGGTGATCAAAGCGCTAAGCGAGATTTATTTGCAAGAGGTATTAAAAGAGCAACGAGTCCGCAAAAGGCGCTCGAATTTGGTTTTGATTAAGACGGAAAAGGAAGAAAAATGAAGCACTTTAACACTGGCGATCTAATAGACATTAACGAAGTTGCAGACCTTTGCAGACTTAGCGTTAGCACACTTCGAAAAATGTGCATGAGAAAAGAAATTCCGTTCCACAAGTTTGGACGTAAAGTTCTTTTTTATAAACCCGAAATAATAAAGTGGGTTATGGATAATAAAGCGGCCTAAAAAATGACCATTATAACTCGTAAAAGGAAAAGCGGGAAAAAGTCGTACGAGGTTGAAGTTTATATTCAATCAATAAACGGAGAGCGAGAACGGATTTTCGAGACATTCGACAAGTTCGCGGACGCCAAAGACTTTGAACGCCGCCAATTAAATTTCAAGGAAGGAAACCCGGATCAATCGATCTCGGGACGTGTCCTTTTGCCTGAAGTTGTTCGCGCTTATTTTGAGCAAGCGGAGCTTTCTGGAAATACCCTCAAATCATACAAGTCAAAAGTAAAAATCTGGATATTGCCCTATTTAGGACACCTTCAAATTGGAAACATCAACGCCGCCGTTCTGGGCGATTTCATTCGCACCATAAGAAGAAAGGGCATAAAGCCGCCAACGGAAAATGCGGTTAGAATCGTTCTAAAACAAATCTTTCAATTCGCCACAAGCGAGATCGCTAAATATATCACAGTTAATCCGATGAATTTTATTCCTGGAATTGAACTGGAAGAAACCATTGCCGAAGTGACTCAATACTGGAGCAAGGAAGAGGTAAGACAATTTTTACGGGAAGCCCGAAAAACGCCTTACTATAACATGTTTGTATTCATGCTTAACACTGGCGTTAGAATTGGCGAAGTAGGGGCGGTTAAGAAGGAATCTATCGACTTTAATGCGCCAGCGGTACAAATCAAAATAAAGCTCACCGAATACACACCCAAAGAAGGAGAGGAAAACTTGCCTTATCCAGCATGGGTTGTTGAAAAAACCAAGGGCCGTAAAGCGCGATCTTTGCCGCTCAATGAAATGGCAATAAAGGCACTTAAAACTGAAATCGAAAATTCCGGCAAAGGTATGTTTGTCTTCGCTCCAGGTGGCACCGAGATAAAGCCATTGGTATTGGAGCGCGGTCACAAGTGCAAAGTCACACAAGAAAAATACATTAACCCGCGAACCGTTTCGACGGTCATGAAAAGGATATGTAAAACGTCCGTGGTTAAATATATAGGCCCTCACGGGTGCCGACACACGTTTTCCGCAAACTTCTTAATGAACGGCGGAAACATTTACGATCTCTCAAAGTTTCTTGGCCATTCAAGCGTTAAGACAACTCAGGATCGCTACGGACACCTTTCGAAAGAATATCTGGCAAGTGCCATTAAGATAGTTTCTTTCGGTGAGGAATAATGAGGAAACAAAGTAATAATTTTTATAACACAAGGCACACGCCGGTTTTTGACCGGTTTTTAGTGGTTAAAGTGAATAAAATGGAGTGCGCTTTTCATTGGAAGAATTTATCTGTTCTACCCGATAATAGCAACAATCGGAGCATGGTTTTTAATCCATTCCGCAACACTCTGTTAATTCAATTAAATCACTAAAAACACTCAATTTCCGAGCGTAAGTTCAATCGATCGAGATTCTCTGAGATTGCTAAAAATTCAGAGAGGAGCCGGCGAGTGACCGGTTTTTGACCGGTTTTCGGATGATGTAAGAAACGTGAAGGGGTGATTCGAATGCTAACGCAAAAAAATACAACGATGCTCTACATTCTTTTGGTTCATCCAAATATTAGAAACCGACTTTATGTAAAAGTTGGGATTGCTAAAAATATTAAGACGAGGGTTTCAGATTTACAGACAGGTTGCCCGTTCAAAATAGAGCCACTTATATGCTGCCAGATATCACAGGTCGGGGCGCGGAAAAAAGAAAGTGACCTTCACAAACTTCTTTGGAGGCACAAGTCAAATGGCGAATGGTTTATTTTGAACGATGCATCCGAGGGAATCATCCAGGAGTATTTTTTAAACCTTCTGCGCGAGGGATGGCCTCACTGTATTTATCGAATGAGAAAAACTTACAACCGCCACAAGGAACTTTGCCTTGACGACAATGACTACATAAATCATCCCGAAATTAAAATTAACAATCTTACGGGTGGTCCTAGGGATTTTCAGCAAACCCGACCGGACTTCAATATCTGGCGTAGCGAAACTCCCAGGTCAGTTCCGTCATGGGAGATATTTGGCGATTTTGAACTAAAAACACACCATTACAGGTCGGATACTTATTTAAAGCCAATCGACTAAGGGAATAAATTTTTAAAGCACACAGCGCAATCAAGGAGGGGAAATCATGAGCAACACAACTTAATCTAATTCGCCAACACGAAAACAACTACACAACTAACAAGGCTTCAAACGAAGCTAGGGAATTACTACGTTCAAAAAGGAAGATGAGAGATGCAATACTTTAAACATTACCATAACGCCTCGTCCTCGTTGTCGGTCCAAAAGATCGTCAAAGAGCATGGCCTGGTCGGATACGCTCAATGGTTTCTACTCCTGGAATTGCTCTGTGAGAAGTTTGATGGGGAGTCAGAACTGGTAACAGTAACAGTGCACGAGATAGCTAACAAGCTGCGAAGTAAGCCCCATCTGATAGTCCAGTGCATGGACAGATTCAAGGGACTGGCAGACATCAAGGCTAACATTGATGACTTTCAGTTAATCATCGAGTGCCCTTTGTTATTGGATTTACAGGATAAAGATTACAGGTATGCGGCGAAGAAACGGCGAGAGAACGCGGAAAAAAGCGGATCATGCGACTCTAAGAATAAGAATAAAGAAGAAGATAAAGAAGAAGATAAAGATAAAGAATATAAAACCTCGGAACGAAAATCTTCCGAGGAATCTTCTGCTGAAATTCATGAAAAATTAAACGACGAGTTTTTAAATCCCTTTTTGAAAAAAGTAAAAATTGAAACTCAAAGCGCATGGCTTAAAACCTACGCTGATGAGGTCTTTGTAAAAACCGAGTTATTCAAAGCATGCACTTGGATTATTAATAATTCTGCCAAGGCCCCTAAGAAAAACTTCGGACAATTCTTTTCTACCTGGCTCGGTCGCGGATGGGAAACATATCGCAAATCCATTCCTTCGGCCCAGCACATCAGCAGAAGGCCAACTGTTTCCGAAATAGCGGAGAACCAAATAGCAAACAATCCTTTTCGAAAGGGGGTTGCATGAAAAACAAACAAGCTGAAATTTACGACGCCCTTGCTTTGCTTTCTGTAGTTCTTAATCAGCCGCAAGATCAAAAGCGATTAGAGTTCTACGCCGAGACGCTGAAAGGGTTCGATTTAAGCGCCGTAATCCGCCAAATTAAGAGCTTTTCAACCTCGGCGCGGTTCTTTCCTCAACTTGTGGACATAATCGAGCCATTGAAGGGATTAGACGCCCCTGTTGACGAGCTTGCCGTGATGGTTGCCAACGAGATTGTGGAAAGTCTTTATCGATGCAGCAACGAGGCGCATGCCCAACAAGTCTTAGGCGAGAAATATCCAATCGTTCAGAGAATGGGCGGGTGGGAGAGCTTATCCAGGATTGACCTGTCTGAGATCCCGGCAACACGCGCCCAGCTTCGAGAACTGGCGAAGGCGTACTTAAACCGTAGTAAGCGCGAACTTCGGGAGGATTTATCGCTGGCGTTCGAGTTGAGTACAAGGCCGGTGCAAATTGGGGAAATGAAAAAGGCGAATTATGAGCTAATTGATTTCTAATTTCGCGTTCCCGAATTGAAAAAGACAGGCCCATAAAAAATTTATAGCGTTTAGAAACACAAGACATTTTTTAAATCGGAGTCGCCAATGAGAGTAACGGCACAAAGAAAACTAGAGAAATCCCGAAGGAAGCCAACTAAAGCGGAACCGAAGCGACCGGAAGACTTTATTCTAAGCATGGTCATTGATCGCTTGAGAGTAATGGTAGGCGCTCGTTACGAAGATATCGAGGAGTGGACGGCGGCACAGGGAATGAGAATTCCTTCGTCGAGCATTTGCGGAATGTCTGGCGGAGAGGCGACGAAATACCCATACCGAGTTCCGCTCCTGGCAAGGTACTTTCGCGAGGCCCACGGGCTTGATTACGTCGATTGTAATTATCTGCATGAAGGAACCGAGCGCGAATGGCGCTTTGTTGAGGTTGAAAACTCAATCAGAAATCAAAGTCAAGATATCCCAGAAGCTTTACCGCTATTTGAATTTGCAGACAAGGAAACCGCCTAACGATTTATCGCCCCGGTCAAATGGAAGTCGAAAGGCAAATAAACAAACGATAAAAAATTAACAGGAGCGTAGGCGAGCGCTCTGTTTATCGGAGAAGGGGATGAGCTTAACAATCGGATGCCGGATTATCTGCGCTGATTGCGGGATCAATACCGAGCTTAATTACTGCTTTGAAACGATAACGACAGAGGAAGAAGAATATGAAAGAGATTTCGCGCTTTGTGATTCATGCATTAACGAGAGAGAGAAAGATTCTAACGTACAGGCAAGCGATAACGACGATGCTTTGGATAGCGTGGGGGGTTGTGACAGTGACGATTGCAATTGATGTATTTCTGTATGGAGCGAGATGATGAGTAAAGGTGGCGCGTATTTGTATATTATCTTACTTTCTCCCGTGTGGCTGTCTCGCTTTTTTTGGGAAAGCATTAAAGGCGCCTGGGAACTTGGGGATATTCTTTATCGAATTTGGGAGCAAGGGGCACGCAAGTGAAAACCTACTACTCAATCGTAAGCTCTTGCACTGGAAATATGGAACGAACATGGTGGCACGCTAAATTTGAAGAGGATAACCCGCTAAAGAAAACACATCAAGATTTCGGGATTGTTTTTGAAACGAAAGACGACTGCGTGGTTGAGATTGAAAATAAAATCGAGAAGTATGGCGGTCGGTACTTTGGCGACTATGGAAGCTTTAAGCACAGAGGAAATAGGTATTAGTGCGTTATTTGCGCACCTTAAAACGGGGGATGAGATGAAAGAAATACATTTAATTTTTATTGGATTGATTATGGCGTTTGTGCTGTGTTTGAAGGCTTGCACTGTGATGAATTACGAGAATTGTGTGCCATATAATGCAACAACCGAACAGATTAAAGAATGCGAGAGGATTTTAAAATGAAAAAGATAGAGAAGACGTTTTGGGTTGACAGCTTCACATTAGACAAGATCGGGAAAGGACTTGATTTAGGGAGGGTGGTTAATGAGCAAACTCTCACATATCAACACAAAATCACCATTACTTATGAAATCCCTGAAAAGAAGGTGACCATATCGGAGTCGGAGTTTGATGAGATCTATAACGAATCACTTCTCTTGCGAGGTTACTGCAAAGCGCTCGGAGTGGAATTGAAACAAAAACTCTTCGGCGGGGTGGAGTGATGATTTGGTTTATAGCATGCGTGATGCAAGTTTTAGTGTGTGTTTCGGCATGCGGCACAGATAGAGAGAAAACAAAGGCGGGGCAAATAATCGCTCGTGTTTTAGTTTGGGTATTTACCGCTTGTGCATTTTACCTTGTGAGGATTGCATGAGCTACACAGACCAAGAAATCCTGTACGCGATGTTTATTTTAAAGGCGAATCATTCAATGTGGAACTCAACCGCCACTCTTGCAGAGTCACACAATGTCTTTGTGAATTATGCCAAAAATTTTTACGCCGACCTTTTTGCGGATAGAGCGGAATATCAAGAAGAAGAGGTTAAGTGGGTTCTTAATTGGGGTTTCGGAGAAGAAGAATGAAAGACATGAAAGATGAAAAAGAAAAGGCGTGGGAAGAGCTAAGGGCAAAATATGATTACTCTATGCCTGGATCAAAAAAGGGATATAAAAAGGGATTCTTTGGCGGCTTCGATGCCGGGGTTAAAGCTGAACGTGAGCGATTAAATCTAAAGTGGAGAAATATGTCCATGCTTAGAAGAATGTGGTCATGGTCAGATGTGTTTCGCTATATGTTTCCAGAAGAAAAGGAAGGTGGGGAAAATGCTATTTAATCAAGCCAAGCCTGAAAGATGCTCAACAAAGCCGTTTTGTGAACACTTGAGAAAGATCAAAGGAACCTATCACTGCGCCCTGACAAATGAGGAAGTTGATAATGGCGATGAGGAAGATGGTTCTGATTATATCTTTATAAGAACAAAATCCTGCCGAGATGAAAAAATGAATAGCGACACAAACGAAGCGAAGTGGCGGGAAGTTAAAAGATTCAAAGCTAGAACTATTCCAGAGTTTGACGAAGGGAAGTTTTGGATTCGAGTGAGCAAATCTGAGTCATGTTGGAATTGGGTTGGAGCAACTTCCGGCAAGGGATATGGAACATTTACAATACAAGGCAAGAATTACTTGGCACACAGAATCTCATACAAGCTCCACAATGAGCAGCCCAATATTCACATGGTTGTAGACCATATATGTAGAAATAAAATGTGTGTTAATCCTACCCATTTGAGATTGGTCACTCACAAGGTTAATGCTCTTGAGAACTCTCAAAAAGCAGACCTGAGAGCAAGAAAAGAGTGCAAGAATGGACACAGTTTGGATGAAAAAAACTCATACATAAACAAGTATGGAGCAAGGGATTGTAGGAAGTGCAAAGCAGACAGAGAACTTAGAAGGAAATATTCAAACAGAGTTAAAGAACTTGAGGATGAACTTGAAAAGCGCACAGAAGAACAACGTCTTAAAAACGAGAAAGCGCTAGAGGCGTTGGATAAGGTAAAGGATACACTAAGCAGAATGTTTGAGGTGTCTGGGCGCGAAGTTTACAAATATATGCTCGATGATATTAAAGAAATAAAATCAGCACTGGAGTAATTATGGGCGAAAGAGATTGGGGAATCTTTCTTGTTGGTGTTGGCATTGGTGCCATGTTGATTGGTTTTGCGTCCTTTGTGTGGAGGTGTTTATGAGCGAAATAAAATATAAAGAAATAGATAGGCAACTAAAGCGCGACATTCCTAGTCCTGCATATATTGATGAATGTGAATCACTTAATGAATCACATACCAATCTTTTAAATGAGAATGAACAACTAAGACAAGAACTCGCCCAGCTAAAAGAAGAACTTAAGCGCCAAGAAATTGCCTGGGAGCTATTTCAGGTCGATCCACATCAATGGTCAGGGAGACCATGCGGAACCTGTGACGTTGTTAGTGCGAGCATTGGCAGGAAGATTGGGTGTGCGCTGTATCGAGAAACTCAAGCAAAAAGGAAGTGTGGAGTATGAGCAATATAACAATTAAAACAAACGGCTTTAGCGGTTATCCCGAAATTCATTGTCATGATTGTGAGAACCTAAGGAAGCAAGTTGAATCCATGAGACAAGAAAACCAAGAGCTGAAAGAGCTACTAAAGGAACACATTGCTCTTGAAAGTCAAAGATCAATGCCAATCAGAGAACATGAGGAAAGATCAAGAAGACTACTTGAAAAAGCAAGGCAAGTAATCGGCGGTCAATAAAACAACGTTGGGGTAAGCCGCCGCCCCGTTTTCGCCTTCCCGAAACATTGTTTCAAATCAACTACGCTCGTGAAATTCTTCTTTCATGACAAATATTTCTACTGCTAAAATCGGCGCGAGCTTCGAGAAATACGCTTACAAATGCCTCTCCGTTAAGGGGTGGAATGTGGAGCGAATTGAAAATGGCTACAAGCAAATAGGCGAGAATAAATTTATTCGAATGAAGCAACCTTTCGACTACTTCGCCACGAAGACGGGCGGAAAGGCAATTTATTTCGACGCCAAGACCACGGCCGGCGAATCCTACCCCTACAGCGCTATCAACAGAGATCAATTGTCATCATTATTGAAGATTCAACGTAATGGGTTCGTCGCGGGCTTTGTGGTTCATTTTCGACAAGTTGACAAAATTTGCTTCATTGACGCTGAAACCCTTAATCAAATCGTTCCTAGGGCATCGATAAGAGCGAGTGCGTGTGTAGACCTGGGAAAGAGTGTTGACGTGAATATCTTATTTGGGGAAGGCAATGTTTAAGATCAACCCCATTCCATTCTTCGAAGATCATGAAAGGTTTTTAAAATTCATAAGGGTCGATTTAGAAACCGACTGCTGGAATTGGACAGGAAATAAACATAAGGGTTATGGGAGATTTTACAAGGGCAAGAGAGGTAGCGGCAAGCAATATCCTGCCCACAGAGTCTCCTGTGAAATATTTAAAGGCGGAATCAAAGAAGGACTCGTAATAGATCATCTTTGCAAAAACAAGGCTTGTGTAAACCCAGACCACCTAAGGGCCGTTACCAATATTGAGAATGTTACCCAGAACACTGACTCACACTTAATGCTCAATAAAGTAAAAACGCATTGTGTTCGCGGACATCTTTTTGATGACCAAAATACGTATGTGCACGAAGGGCATCGGCGGTGTCGTGAGTGCATGCGCATTCGAAGAGCGAAAAACCTGAAAGGGAGAAGGCGTTCGGCGTGCAAGTGGGGGCACGAGTACACAGAAGGGAGCTACACCCTAAAGCCTGATGGTTCTCGTCGATGCAAGTTGTGCAGAAGGGTTTCATTTTCGCCTACCCGAAACGAAGTAGAGATAGCTCAGGTTTCCGAATAGGGTATTTACATGAGTAAAAATTCAAAGGCAAACGATGAGCGCGAAATAAAGGGGATTAACCCGGTTGGCAAGCGAATCAAGTGGTGCCGAGAGATGCTTGGGCTGTCTATGTATCGAGTCGCCAGAGATAACGGCATCAATCCTAGCACTTATTGCGAGCGCGAAAACGGGATGCGTGCCATTTGCCACGAAGAATACCTGGCGCTTGCTCAGTACTTTAATTCTCTTTGGAGAAATAGGTTTGAAGAATCTGCCCCGGAGTATGACGGGACTCCAATTGTAAAAGTTAAAGTCATTTGGATTTTGTACGGGCTTATGGAGGAGTAATGGCAAAGAAAAGACCAGGATCAAAAGAAGGCTCAAGAGTGAAACTTGAAGATGTAAATATGGATGCAGTTGAATGGATGACCAAAAGGGGGGCCACCAACGCTGAGATCGCCAAGGTTTTGAATATTTCACCGCGAACGCTTGATTACTGGCGCGAGAAAAATCCCGAACTAAAAGAAAAAATTCAATCCTGGAAAGATGAAGCAGATGAAAATGTCGTGAAGTCGCTTTATCAGCGGGCAACGGGCTACTCCTGCAAAGAAACAAAGCTCTTTTGTCACGAGGGAATGATTGTTTCTGAAGAGATTGTGAAAAACTATCCGCCCGATACTACCGCCTGCATCTTCTGGCTTAAAAACAGAGACCAAAAGAACTGGCGCGATAAGCAGGAAATTGAGCAAACAAACACAAATATGACCGTGGAAGAGTTTTTAAAACTACAGGGAGAAAAATAAGATGGCCGAAGCAAAGACTAAAGCAAAAGAAAAAGACGAGGGGAATATCCCGAACCTTTCAGCGCTTGCTAAAGAATTTCAGAAAAATGAAATGGAGCCAAGAAAGCTGGTTGCCTTAAGAAGCAGGCTAGTTGAGTTATTCAAGGGCAAAAAGATCACCGTCGACGAACAAAAACTCATGGAAATGATTTTAAAGCGCGAGCGCCTAAAGGGTGTGATTGCCGATGCTAACCTTGAGGTCATTAACCGCCTTGAATGGAGCAGATGCGAAGAGACTTGCATTGTTAGAACTGATGACGTCCCGAGAGTTCACCACCTCTTTAAAGATCAAGTCTGCAAATACTACAAAGACAACGAAAACGACCGCTACATTGTTTACGTCGAAAGAAAGATCCCGACTGAATGGCAAATGACTCGCGATCTTGTTTTAAAAGAGCAGCGCGGACACTTTGCCGATGAGTCAGAATATCCCAAAGAAAAGACGCTCATTCATAGGCTCAATCTAAAAGAAAAAGAATTTAAAGCATGGTTTGACTTCAATGAAGACCTAATCAGCGAATCGAAAAAGGAAGAAGAATTTACATTTTAACATAAGCGCGGTTGGGTGAGAGTCGGGGTAAAATCTCGGGGTTTAAATCTTTCGTGCATGAGGTTGTAGGTCTATAGCGATGCACGCGCTGACCGGAACCATCCGTTCGAATCGGATACCGCGCACCGTTTTTTAAGGAGTAATACATGAGCAAAAACAAGAACAAAAACAAAGACGTAAAAAAAGAAGAGGTGGTGACGGTTGAAGCTGCACCAGTGGTGACAGGCTCATCAGAAAGAGGCTTGGAAAATATCTATGCCGACCTTGGAAAAGCAAAAGTTGAGCTTTTGGCATTTTCTGAAACGGTAACACAAAGAGAAGCGACTCTTGCCATTGCTGAAGCTATCAAGGTTCTTGAGCACGTTGAAAGCCGCGTACTATTCTCAATCGGCGCTTTAATCCCAAAGAAAAAATAAGCCTTGATTGACCTGCACAATTTTGAACAATATTCACGGGCGGCGCTGAAGATCAATACAAAGGTTCATGGTCTTCGCCCGTTCGTGCTTCGTAAATACCAGCTTCGCTATCTGCAGCACTTAAAAGAGGACTTCCCGGATAGAATTATTCGTTCGGTTTCTCTAAAGCCCAGACAGGCGGGTTGGTCTACGTTGATTGCCGGAATTAATACGCACAAGATGGCCACGCAGTTTAATGAACGCGGAATCATGCTCGCTGATAAGTTTGCCAGAACAAATGAAGTTCATGGCATCTATTCCACTTTTGTAAATAACATTCCTCTGCCCATTCGCCCGATGATTGACAAGAATAATGGCGATGAGATTCTTTTCGACAATCCCAACAAAGATCAAAGGACTGTCAAGCAAGGGCTGGGGTCGGGCTTTAAATCAGAAACCGCACAAGATCCCAATGCCGGAAGATCGGGAACGAGAAAGTGGGCGCACTTAACCGAGCACGCTTTTTACCCTCACGCTCTCGAAATCGATGAAGGGGTGCAAAACTCTATTCCTCTTGCTCCCGGTACGCGCATTTTCAAAGAGTCAACCGCCAACGGCATGGCCGGAGATGGCGAAGCTTTCTATGTTTTATGGGAAGCAGCCCAAAGGCGCGAAACAATTTATAAGCCGTTCTTTGTCGCCTGGTATGAAATTGACGATTATCAATTGCAAGTGCCACCTGGATTTATTCTAAACGCTACCGAAGCGGACCTTGTGAGAAGATGCCCGCAAATTACTCACGCCAATTTGTCATGGCGAAGACTTAAGATTTCAGAGTACTCCAAAACAAGCGACTCAGCACTTACGCCAGAAGAGCGGTTTAAGCAAGACTTTCCAAGCTATCCCGAAGAGGCGTTTCTTTCAACAGGGCGCCCGGTATTCGACATGGATAAGCTTAAAAATTTAATAAATGAATATCGAAGTGATCCCCCGCAAGTACGAGCGGTGAAGTTCACTAAACCCTATCTTTCAATGTATCCCAAGTTTTTAACTGTCCTCGAGATTCCCAAAGATGGCTCGCGCTATTTCATCGGTGCCGATGTTGCTGAAGGAATCGAGGGCGGGGACGCTAGTCACGCTAAGATTCTTGATCAAAATTTAAACGAGGTTGCTTTCTTTCACGGGCACCTAGATCCGGACCACTTCGGTAAAGTCCTGGTTGAACTGGCAAAGATTTACCGAAACGCCTTGATTGTGCCGGAAATGAACAACATGGGGCACACGACGCTTCAGGCAATCAAAGAAGAGGATTATCTGCGGGTTTATATGCGCGAGGTCACAGATGAAATTGAGGACCATAAAGAGACTTCCAAGATGGGATGGCGTACGACAAGCGCAACCAAGCAAAAGATGCTCAACGGGCTCATTGCGGCCTTCAGGGACGATGAAATCAATATTCGCGATGTGGACACACTCCGGGAAATGCTCCGAGTAACTCGCGGAGACACCGGAGACGTTGAATTAAACGGAAAAGACCGGGTTGTTGCGACATGCTTGGCGCTAATTGGAGCGACTCAAGTCTACGAACCGGCAAAGGTCTTTGATCCGTACAAAAAACACAAGGTAATTTTTGAAACAAAAGATTTATTCAGAGAAAAGATGCTCAAGGGGGAACGATGAGCGCATTTATCATAGCACTTCTTATTTTTCTTCCGGCCGTTTTGCTTTATACGCTTCACGACCTGGAGAAAAAGCGCATTGAAAGGGATAAAGTCTTTCAGAAGTGGATTTTTGAGTCTCTCTATTCAATCGATCACAAAGTCTTGCTTCCAGAAGAGCATGAAAAACCCGCAATCAACAAAAAGGCCGTGGTTTACATTCCAAGCAAAGATCCAATGGCCGAATTTAGAGGACAAAAGGACGATTTTTATGAGTGAACAAAATGAAAAGGTAATTGCCATTGCCGCAACAAGTGACAGCGTGTTTGGTTTAACTGAAACCGGATGCCTGGCCTATTATGACCGGGACGCTAATGCCTGGGCGCTTAGATGCAAATCGGAAGTTTTGGGAGTGGATAAGGTTAACGCCTTAAAATGGACTCCACCGCAAGCATCGGCACAAGGACGATACAGAAATCCAGGTGAAATAACTGTGATCAAAAGGAAGTGGTCAATGCAAGATTATGCAATGGTTATTGCGGGAATTGTGGCGCTCGCTGTGCTTTTATATTTCTTTGTGGGTTAATCAATAGAGAGATCACACTTAGAAGAATCGAAATAAGAGCCATCGGCGATAGCGTCGATCTCTTGGTCATTTAATTCAATCCCAAGGTCTTTGGCGTGAAGGGCGAAGTCTAAACCTTTTGCGCCTTTGACTGTTGTTGAGTCTTCCGGCACGCGATCGTAACCAATTTCCACGAGCCCGCGCTCTTTTAAAAGCTTGTCATATTCTTTTCTTCCGCCAGCGTAGGCCTGAATATTTTCCTGCCATCCTGGTTCGAAGCCGTCTTTGTTCATGCGCTTGTTTTGCGAGTTTTGTCTTATTTCATTTAGACGTTCGTGAAATCCATGGACGTTTTTTTTGTGTGCGTCCTCGATTGTTAAAAACTCAACTGATCCGTCGGCCATTGTAAATTTATAAAGTCTTTCATTCATGCGCCTATTGTAAAACGCACGCGAAATAAAGAGCAGTTTAATTCGTGTTTGCGAATCACTATCCCGACTTTCCGAATCCTCATATAAATGAACGAGCGCGTTCTTTACTCTTAATCAATATGGATAAAATTGAAAAAAATGACGACGCTAACTTAAAGACGGATGCCCTTGAGGTTGTAAAAGAAACCAAAAAGGAACTCGCTGCTTACAGAAAAGACTTTGAAACGCAATGGAAGGAATTTGACGATGCCTACTATGGCAAGCAACACAAAACCGGCGAAGGCGTAAAGACCGTCAAGAATCACATTTTCAAAATTATCGAACAAGAAATTCCAATCCTCACCGATTCAATGCCTGGTACACAGGTCACGGCCTCAAACGAGGCAATGCAACCAGCAGCGGACAATCTTGGCAAGGCGATTAAGTACGTCTATCAAGATCAAAACCTTCCGCTATTGCTTCCAACTTTGCTTAGGAGTGGTCTACGGAGTGCTCCTGGGTATCTATACATTATCTACAATCCCGATGCTGACGGTGGCGACGGGAAAATTGAATATCGCCAATTGCCCTGGAAGAGCGTTTTCTTAGACGGAAATGCCCAGACAATTGAGCAATCAGAAAAGGCGCGCATCGAAATTCCCATGAGAAGGGATGCGGTCGCTAGAATCTGGCCTGAAAAGCATGATGAGATCATGCAAATAAAGGGGCCGGACAACTTAGATAGCGCCGATGAATCTAATTATGAAAAAAGAGATGTCGCCGGGCGCTCAACTGAAGTTGGAAAGCCTCGCGATTTTAAAGCGAAGGACATCGTAACCTATGTAGAAACATGGGTAAAAAGCTATGAGCTTGAGGATGTTGAACCTGAAGAAACCCAAGAGCAAATTGACGAAGAAACCAAGCAGCTTGAAAACGGCGAAGCCCCGGATATTGGCAAATGGGAAAATCACGACGAGCACATAAAGGCGCATTCTCAACAAAGAGCAAGTCTATTAAGTATGGTAGGCCTTCCGCCCGAAGCAAGTTACGAGCAAATCGAGCAGACCGTCGAGGCGATGATTCAACAAAACCCACAAGCAGAAGAGCTGCGAAAGGGATTGCTCACGATCAAGATAATTGACAACCACATTGAAGAGCATAATGAGCTTAAAAAACTCAATCCAACTGGACAAGAGCCAAAATACGAGGACGGATGGCGTGTTATCAAGTCCGTTGATAACGTCGTTTTATATGACGGAGAAAACCCGGAAGAAAACGGGCATATCCCACTGGTCCCTTTCTATTGCTACAAAGACGAAACCATTTACGGCTTTGGCGAAATTAAAAATATTCTCGATCCGCAAAGAACTCTCAACGATATGGACTTCAGAGAGTTTGAAAGTTTGCGCCTTACCTCTAATCCAGGTTGGGTTGTTGATCACGAGGCGGAAGTCGATCACGAGCATTTAACCAATGCCCCTGGGTTAGTCGTTGAGAAAAAACGCGGAACTGAAGTCAGACGCCTTGAGGCCGGACAAACTTCACCGCAGCTTGAGCAAAGAAAAGCTCTCGATCAGCAGGCAATGGAGTCAATCGCAGGACAAAACGAGCAGACCATGAATGGAGCAATGCCAACCGGCAACGCTTCCGGCGCAATGGTGCAAAAGATTCAAACGCAAGCAATCGGGCGCATTCGCTTAAAAGGCAGACTGTTTGAATACTATTCAATGAGACGCCTGGCGCTTATTACGGCAAGCCTTATTCGCAATCACTGGACACAGGAAAAAACTCTTCGCTTAAGAGCAGACGACAACACAATCGAAGAAGTCATTTATAACCCAATGGAAACCGAGCATCTCGATTACACAATCGACGTATCTCCGGGCTCAATGGCGGGAGTCGATAAAGACGCTCTTATTTCTTTCTACATGGCCCTTTTAAATGGCCAGCATATCGATTTCGACATGTTTCTATCTGCGACTCCTGAATTTCCAGGGAAGCATACACTAGTAAAAAAACTAAAAGAAAAACAAGAACAGCAAAATCAAATAGCTCAAGTCCAACAAGAAGCACAGGCGCAAGTCGCACAAGTGCAACAACAAGCGCAATCAATTCAAGCGCAAGCAGAACAAATGAAAGGCGAAAACGACCTGATTAAGCAAGTCATGTCACCGGATGAAAAAAAGGTGCATCAGGAAATGCTTCGTCAGCGCGCCATCATGAGCATTCAAGAGCAACAAGTTTTGGAAAATAACGGAGCCAATGACGGCCAACCGGAAAACCAAGGATAATCAGTGTCAGAAGAAAGTACAGGTGAATTTAATCTAATGGAGGCCGCGGCCGAGTTAACCAGTGAAGGAGCTCAAGCGGAATCAACTCAGGAAACTTTTTCAGAAGGACAAGCGGAAACGACTCCTAACGAATCTGAAAATGCAGAAATGAGCGCAAAAGACATTCTTGAGCAAGTCGGAAAAGAAGAACCGCAAGAGGCAAGCCCTGAGTTACTCGCTCAGATTAATGCACTCGGCGCTATTCACAACGGAATGCCGATTTCGGTCAATTCCCCGGATCAGCTTAAGGAACTTTTACAAAAAGGATTCGATTACACCAAGAAAACTATGGCCCACGCGGAAGAAGTGCGCGTAAAGCAGGAAGAATTTTCTAAATTGGAAAACCAATTCAAGGAAAAGGAAACTGCTTTAGCTCAGAAAGAGCAACAACTAGAACAGACCGTCTATACCAATCAAATCCTAGGCTCGATTGTCGCGAAAATTCAGGCCGAAGATCCCGAACTAT
>Ga0208626_1000101_pt1 | contig 37773 bp, 39 predicted proteins | sample LakWasMet10_HOW4_2_FD_183860 | JGI IMG/M metagenome (GOLD analysis project Ga0208626, IMG submission 183860) | Freshwater sediment methanotrophic microbial communities from Lake Washington under simulated oxygen tension - Sediment Metagenome... | ecosystem: Environmental > Aquatic > Freshwater >... | reverse complement strand
GGTCGCGGTGTACACGACTTGGCCGGCGCCGGAGTTTTCTGCGATGGCGGTGGCTGTGGTGCCAGAGGTGATGCTCGGTGCCACTTCGTCCAGGTTGGTCACCGCGAGCGTGACCGCTTGCGTGGTGGCATTGCCTGATGTATCTGTTGCAATAATAATGAAATTATAATTTGACTGGCTCTCATAATCAGGGTTGCCGATCAGCGTTACTGCCCCAGTAATCGCATCAACACTAAACAACGCTGAGTCAGCACCACCAAGACTAAAGGTCACGGCACTTGCATCTGTGGCAGTCGCAACATATACAACCTGGCCTACCCCAGTATTTTCATCAATCGCGGCAGCTGTACCGCCAGAATTAATTACAGGAGCAGTTTCATCGCCGATTATTTGATTGTTAATTGACGATGAATTATTAACAAAAGATGAATCACTTATACGAGTTGCATCTGCATCCAATGCATACTGACCGCTTATCAACTCGGTATTGATTCTCAGCAAATCAACAAAACCAAAACCATAGGCATTGGATTGCCCGGCGATACCGGCTGCGGTTTCTTCCAATACCGCGTTAATGTCTTTGCCTTCTTCAATGGCTTTAATGACAGTATCAATGGTGGCAAGGTTAATGGAGCTATCCAGAGGGTCTGGCACAAACACGCTACCCAGGTCTTCGGTAAAAGCGACCAATTGTTCGGCACTGATATGGATAATACGCCCGTTAGCAAGCTCAAGATCCACTTCCACCCCACGCGGGGTCTGGATGGTATCGCCGGTCTGAATGCTATCTCCAAGATGCAGGTCGCGTTTTTCTCCATTACCTGTGATCAATGAAGCTACGCCTGTCATGCCAACGATTTTGCCGATTAATGCCATTTTTGCACCTTAACTTTTTAGTGTGTTCAATATTTCTTCTTTTACCGCTTTCGCATTAAACACGTTATTTGTAAACGAATATATTGTACTGATGGCCAATACAGGTAAGATATTGGAACACTGTGATTGGCGATGACTATCAATACATCATCTGAATAAGTTTCAGTAATTTAAGCATGGCAATGATTCACCATAAAACTCAGCAGCCCCTCATTGCAGCAATGGAGCGTAAGTGCCTACGGGTTCTAAAATAAATTCGAATACATTCAAACGCCCATTCAGCATTGCTGTTTTTATGATGTTGATGTTGTTTTGTTTTTCCTGTATTTTTGCAGCAGGTTATGATTTTGATAAATTAGGTGCATTAGCTAAACAGAGATATGGCGAAGAAGCGCAAAAAGATATTGAAGAATTGCAGCAACTGGTCTATCAACTGAAAACTGCGCCTGATGCTGAAAAGCTCAAGAAAATAAACGATTTTTTCAATAAAAAGATGTTGTTTGCCGATGATATTGAAATCTGGGGGCAATCTGATTACTGGTCTTCACCTCTCGAATCTATAGGACGCCAGGCTGGCGACTGTGAAGATTTCAGCATTGCAAAATACATGTTCCTCAAAGCTGCAAATATTCCAAACAGCAAGCTCAGGCTCACTTACGTTAGAGCCCAACTCAACAATGGCGGCCAGAAGTCGGTAAAAGCACACATGGTACTAAGCTATTATTCAACTCCGCAGGCGGAGCCGCTCATTCTGGATAATCTGGTCGCCGTGATTTACCCTGCATCAGAAAGAAAAGACTTATCCCCTATTTTCAGCTTTAACGATAAGGGTATCTGGGTTGGCAGCAACCCCAACCCAAAAGACGACGCACAATCACACCTTTCAAAATGGCGCGATGTGCTGTTACGCATGCAGATGGAAGGTCTCGAATAAATGAAGGTTAGGAACAGATATGTCTTTAATTAAACAATTATGGCTGGCAATTGTCGTGATTCTGTCACTGGCATTTGCCGGGGCATTCATTTTAAGCACGGTGGCCAGCAAACACTATTTTGAACAGCAGCTACAGGCAAAGAATGATGACAACGCCACCACGCTTGCCCTGTCCATTACGCAGATCGAGAAAGACCCTGTTGCACTGGATTTATTACTTTCAGCGCAGTTTGATACCGGCCATTATCACTATATTGGCTTAGTGGATCCCAGCGGAAAAGTGATCAGCGAACGTATCAACCATACAAGCAGAACCAAAGCGCCGGATTGGTTTGTAAAGTTTATCCCGCTGCGGCTGCTGCCCGGCCAGGCAGACATTCAGGATGGATGGTCGCAATATGGCACGCTGAAAATCGAAAGCGACTCTAATTTTGCTTATGATAAATTATGGGATAACACAGTACTGACAGCGCTCTGGGTGTTATTGATAGGGTTCCTTGGCTGTGTGGCAGGCAGCCAGATTCTGAAACGAATATTAAACCCGCTGAACGATGTCGTCAGCCAGGCCGAGTCCATAGGCGAAAATCGTTTCATTACAATCAGCGTACCCAGAACCAAAGAGTTTAAAGCTGTTGTAAATGCAATGAACACCCTCTCCAGCCGCGTTAAAAAAACCGTTAGCGAAGAATCTGCCAGACTGGATCAGCTGCGCCTAGAAAATAATTACGACCATATCACCGGCCTCATGAATCATGACTATTTCATTAAAAATCTGGATGCGAATATCAGCCAGGAAGAATATTTTCATGAAGGCGCACTCATTATATCCAGACTCACCAATCTGGCGGTCATGGACCAGAAGCTAGGCTATAAGGAAACCAATACGATACTGAAAGTGATTGGCGACACGCTGCAAAACGCATGTAGCCAGCAGCCGGGATTATCTGCCGGCCGCTTAAACGGCACAGACTTTGCTGTTTTTTCAAACCAGCCTGCAGATAGCTATTCTTTTGGCAATCAGATTAAAAAACTGCTGGAAAAAATCAGCGGCACAAATGATAAATCGGTCAGCGCCAACTTCACCACCGTTGCAACGCGCGTTACCAATGCTGACAATGCAGATAAGATGATCGCGCTCAGCAGCAAACTGCTGGAAGAAATTGGCACTGAACAATCTAACGTACTGCACGTCATCAGCTCGGGGGACCTGGATCAATATCAGGATAGCCACGAGAACGAATGGCTGGGCTTGCTCACCTCGGCGCTGGATAACAGGAGAGTTAAACTTGAGCGCTACCCGGTTATCAACCAGGCCGGAGATTTACTGCATTTCGAATCGCCTGCGCGCCTGCAGCTCAAACCTGATGGCAAATGGTTCTGTGCCGGTGAATTCATCACCTGGGCAACACAGCTTAACCTGATGGCGCGCCTGGATGAGCTGGTATTTGAAACCGCCGCCGACTCGCTCAACAACGGCGCCCAGGCGATTGGCCTCAATGTATCAGCCAGCGCCATGTGCAATCAATCGTTTATACAAAAAATCATCAGCACCGTCGGCGCCCAGCCGCATATTGCCGATAAGCTGTATTTTGAAATACCGGAGCAGGAGGCTTTTGACCACCTGCCGGAATTTCACCTATTCTGTAAAAAAATCAGAGGGGTGGGCTGTAAAATCGGCATTGAGCATGTTGGCACGCGGATTTCACGCTTGGGCGAACTACATGACATTGGTCTCCACTACATCAAGATCGATGCTTCAGTCATTCGCGATATTGATGGCAGCGAGGCGAACAAGACATTGCTGCGCGGCCTGTGCATGATTGCGCACTCAATCGGCGTCATCGCGATCGCCGAAGGCGTACAGACCCAGAATGAAATCGCCGTATTAAAACAAATTGGCGTCGATGGCATGACCGGCCCAGGCATCAGAATGTAAAGTGAACCAAAGGATGCAGGATGATTACCTGCCAGATGCAGAATAAAGCCCGAGCTGTGTAGTTCAGGCTTTATTTTTTATTGAGCATCAGCGCCAACTGTAACCTGTCTTTCACGCCAAGACGTTCGAAACTTTTGGCCAAATGCGCCTTGACTGTACGCTCTGTGATTTGCAATGCCCGTGCGATTTCCTTATTGCTCAACCCTTTAGCCGCTTCAATAGCGACTTCTTTTTCACGGCTGGTTAAACGGGTCAGCAACTCTTCAACCAATGCAGACCGATTGCCCGTAAGTTTTACTGAGGTTTCGATCAGCCGTTTTAAAAGCTGCTGCCCAAGCCAGATACCGCCATGATGAATGACCATCCTGATTTCTTTAAGCATTTCCGGCGCAGAGTAAGCATGTGCATAGCCTATTGCTCCCGCGCTCAAAGCCTGTAAAGTCTCAGCATGACTGGGGGTGTTTGCCAGAACCACAACTTTTGCATCTGGGTAGATTTGCAACAACTTAGCAATTGTTGCAGGCAAAAAATCCTTTTGGCTATCATTAATATGCAGCCAGAATATCAAAGCTGCACTATAACTGGCGACAATCTCTAAATTGGAGCTGACTTCTAGAACATCTTTAACTAATAAGGCATCCGGAAAAGCTTCTGCCCAGCCGCTGATAAGCTTCGGCAACGTACTAACAAATATATCCTGCATTTATCTCTCACTGAAAGCGTATGACTTTGCTTTTAACACCGGTTTTAGCAAATAAGAAAGGATTGTCTTTTTTCCCGTAATAATATCTACCTGGGCCACCATGCCGGGAATAATCGGCAAATCCTTACCAAGACTGGACTTCAGTGTACGCACCCTCACTAAATAATAAGCATTCCCCTCCTCATCCACAATAGAGTCAGCTGCAATATTTTCAACAACAGCATCCAGGGCACCATAAATCGTATAGTCATAAGCCGTCAGCTTCACGACAGCAGGCTGCAGCACTCGAATAAAAGCAATATCCTTGATCTGGATTTTGGTCTCCAAAATCAGCGCATCATCCGTAGGCACCACTTCCAGCACTTCTTTTCCGGGCTGGATCACACCGCCAACCGTATTAAAAAACAAGCGACTCACTTTACCGTTCACCGGCGATTTCAACGTAGTCTGATTCACTTTATCCTGAAGCGAAACGCTCACTTCGGACAAACTGTTCAGGCGTGCCGTGACGTCGCTTAGTTCGGTACGGACTTTACTTTTAAAATTCTGATCTACCTCACTGATTTTACGACGCGCCTCACCGATGGCACTTTGAATTCGGCCGATTTGCGCACGCGACTGGTCAATATCGCCTCTGGCTCTGGTGGCCTCACGTTCCAACTTCAGAATATCAATCTCTGATACGGCGCCGCTTGCCAATAAAGGTTTATTTGCGGCCAGTTCCTTATTGGCAGATTCATAATTCTTTTCTGCAATTTCCTTTTTATACTGAACTTCCAGCAATTCCTTTTCACGCTGAACCATCTGGTTGCGTGCAATTTCGATGGCAGACGCCAGCTCATCCTGGCTGGATATGTATAAAGCATATTCCTGATCGTAAATTTCCGGCGCTTCGCTACGCACCTCAGGCGGTGGGCTAAAAGGCTTGCCTTCTGCCAAAGCCCTGAGCCTGGATTGCTTGGCCAAGAATGCCAGATACTGCGCCTGATTTTCCCTGAGGGATGAAACGGCACGCGTTTCATCAATACGCACCAATGGCGTGCCAACCGTGACGGTCTGGCCTTCCTTGACGAGAATGTCAGCCACAATACCGCCATCCAGCGATTGAATCACCTGCACCTGCTTGGATGGAATGACCCGCCCCTCACCTCTGGTAACTTCATCTACTTTGGCTAGTGACGCCCAAATGATTAACGCACACAAAACTATGGCAATTGCATACAGCAGTACTTTTGCTTTAACCGGAGTCTGCTCGAGTATGGCCAGATCAGCTTCATCCTGCCAATGCAGATCTTCCCTGGTTTCAGTCGGCACAGTGCGGTCAATAAAATAATAAATCGGCTTAGTGAGCCAAGTCTGGTTCTTCAGAACGCGATTGAGGGTTCCCAGCTTATCAAACAGTTTCTCACTCATAGCGCCTTACCTATCTTGCCGTTTCTTAATGCGTCAGTTACCTGGTCTTTAGGGCCGTCAGCAACGATTCTACCGGAGTCAATCACAACAATTCTGTTTACCAGGTCATATAAAGAGGACCTGTGTGAGATCAGCACCAGTGTTTTGTTTTTAGTCGCCTCGACCAGTCTGCGTTTTATTGCTTCTTCACCGGAATGATCCATGGCACTGGTTGGCTCATCGAGCAATATGATCGACGGCCTGGCAATAAAGGCGCGCGCGATGCCGACCCCCTGTTTCTGCCCGCCGGACAAGGTTTCACCGCGTTCACCTATCAGCATATCAAAACCCTTAGGGTGTGAGTTCACAAACTCGTCAATACCGCCGACATGCGCTGCCGCAAGCACTGTTTCATCATCCACATGCGGAGACGAGATCGTTATATTGTCACGCATGGATCCATAAAACAGTTGCGTATCCTGCTGCACATAACCTATACAGCGCCTTAACTCGGCAGGGTCAATCTGGCGCGCATCGATGCCATCAACCAGAATCGCACCCGCGGTAGGCTGATATAAACCAAGTATTAGCTTGTGTATGGTTGTTTTACCGGAACCCATGCGGCCCAAAATCGCCACATGCTCACCGGCTTTAATCTTGAAAGACACCTTGGTTAAAGCATCTTCTTCAGCGCCGGGATAGCGAAATGAAACTTCCCTGAACTCAATGTCACCGTTAAATTGCGGCCTTGACAGGAACGCGCCATCCAGGGGACGCTCAACCGGACGGCTCATGATTTCATCCAGAGATGTTAAAGAGGTAGCTGCATTATGATATTGCGTCAGCAAACCGGCTGTCTGCGCAACCGGCACCAAAGCACGTGAAGCCAGCATGGAACACGCAATCAAACCGCCCATGGTAAGCTCACCGTTAATCACCAGATACACACCCAGCACTACAATCGCGATTGTAATGAGCTGCTGTATGCTGTTAGCACCATTATTAATCGACGTTGTCAGCAGGCGTAGCTTACTGCTGACTTCAGTCAGGAAATGCGAGCTATGCTCCCATTTACGCTGCATCTGCCCTTCGATACCCAGTGCCTTGACAGTTTCAAGCCCGACCAGGCTCTCAATCAAGGTTGCATTGCGGATCGCGCTTGCGCGATACATGGTCTCTGACAAGTCATGCATTTTGGTCTGTACACTGAATGAGTAAATCAGAATGACCACCGCACCTAACAGAACCGGAATAATCATCGGCCAGGCAATCCAGGCAATCACGCCGACAAAAATCAAGCCGAATGGAATGTCGATAAATGTCGTAATTGTGGCAGATGTGATGAAATCCCTGACAGTCTCGAATGAGCGCAGGTTGTTTGCAAACGAACCTACCGAATTGGGCCGCTGCTCCAGACGTATTCCTAATACATGCTCCATAATGCGCCTGGTCAGCTTCACGTCGATTCTGGTACTTGCCCAGTCAAGAAAATAAGCGCGCATGGTGCGCAGCATTAAATCGCCGATTACGATAAGCGCTATGCCGATTGCCATCACCCATAAGGTTTCTGTAGCGCGGTTTGGCAGAACCCGGTCGTAAACATTCATGGTAAAAAGCGGCATGGCTAATGCGAACATATTCACGACAAATGCCGCAACCATAATGTCGCGGTAAATGCGGCTGTTTTCTGCCAGGGAACCCCAGAACCAGTGCTGCAGGCGTACCTTGCCGACACTGGGTGCGCGCTGGTCAAATACATATTTCAGTTTTGCAACAATAAGATAGCCTAAGCTTCTCTCAGCCAGCTCACTCAGCGGAATCATGACCTCAGTTTCGCCGAGTTCGGGGAAAATCACACCCGCCTGATTCTTAACCGGGTCTAGTCTGGTGACGACACAGGCCTCTTCGTCTTTAAGCAGCAGAATAGCCGGCAGAAATTCCGGCCTGATTTCATTCAGGGGTTTCTTTAACGTAGTCACTGCCAGATTGACACGGTCTGCTGATCGCTTCAGCAGTGCCGGAGTCATCTTTCCATCTCGCAGAGGCAAGCCTGACACTAACGCATCTTTAGAAGTGGCTACACCATAAAGGCGGCAAATCAATGCCAGGCTATCTAATAAGGAGTCAGCCACGCTATCGGTTTTAATTTGGTCTAGGCCCTCGATACTCATCCATCCTGCCTTCTATTTAGTTATCTTTTGGTTTTATTATCCGCTTAACAGCGTGTTTGTTCTGCTTATGTTGCAAATAACATGCCTGACGATACATTTTAGCGAATAATTCCAGTGCAGACACCTGAACTGCATGTACTTTATGATACATCTGTTATTTAAACGCATTCGATTAAGCATAATATACACGATGTATGGGGTGAAGGTTTAATTCCAAGACAAGTGACAAATGCATTACCGCACATCAATTGTTCAACCTTTAAATCCAGGTTCAAGCGAACCGGCATGACTGCGGCGCCCATCGCTTGAAGCTCGCAGTACCAAGTTTTGCATGGGCAAAATTCAAAAACAGGCGCTATAATTCATTTCACGCAACCATTCGCATCATTAAAAAATCAATATGAATATATCTGAAGCCACGGTTTTTATTGTAGATGACGATTCAGCTGTAAGAGACTCCCTCATGCTTATGATCGAGCAGGAAGGAATCAAGGTAGAAACATACAATAACGGTGAAGATTTCCTGAGTGTCTGCCATAACGGCACTTACGGCTGCGCAATACTCGATATCCGCATGCCGGGTATGGATGGCATGCAACTGCAGCAGGAACTTAACAGGCGCAATATCAAATTACCGATTGTTTTCCTTACCGGTCACGGTGATATTCCGCTTAGCGTAAAAGCGGTGAAGACAGGCGCCGTCGATTTCCTCACTAAACCAGTCACTCGTGAAAACCTGCTTTCATCGGTAAGATCCGCAATTTTAGAAAGCCAAAGACTGATTACCCAGCTGGAAAGCGGCCAGGATGCAAAATCAAAACTGGCGGACTTAACCGAACGGGAACGTGAGGTAATGGCACTCGCCGTTGCCGGTTCCCCCAATAAAGAAATTGCACGACGCCTGGGCATCAGCCACCGCACAGTAGAAATCCATAAATCAAAGATCATGCATAAAACCGGCGCCACGAACCTGCTGGACCTGGCAAGAATAGCCAGTGAAGGCCGGCTGCTTGAATAGTTTTTCAAGCTTGCGCCCGGAACCTTAAGTCCACACCCCAGATAAGTGTTCACGCGGATTATCCCGCATTCGCGTTTTTGCTAAAGTAACTGCAATCGAATGTTTTTTGCAGTTCGAGGCCGGGCCTAGCCATTGCTACTCCCGATTCCGCTAATGCATTTATCTGGCTTAATGGAGGGCTGAATGCATACCACACGCCCCGCAGCAGTCGCCGGCAGTTTTTATCCGGGTGATCGCCAGATGCTGGCCGACAATATCAATGTATTGCTCAAGCAGGCAGCCGCCAACGCCCGGTTTTCGACCGACATCCACACAAGCCTGGCACCGCCCAAAGCTATTGTAGTACCGCATGCCGGCTATATTTATTCAGGACAGACTGCAGCCATTGCCTACAACAGCCTGATCAGATGGCGCGCGGCTGTCAAGCGCGTAATTCTGCTGGGCCCGGTACATCGGGTGCCGGTAAAAGGGCTGGCATTGCCGGATGTCGATGCATTCACCACACCGTTAGGGGAAGTTAAGCTGGATAAGGCTGCCATTGCATCAGTCGCCAATATGCAACAAGTGGTGCTGAGTTATCCAGCGCATGCACAGGAACACGCGTTAGAGGTTCAGTTGCCGTTTCTGCAATCTGTGCTGGATGATTTCAAGCTGGTGCCGCTTGCAGTTGGCGACACCACACCGGAAGAAGTAGCCGAAGTAATAGAAGCGTTATGGGGCGGCCCGGAAACCATTATCGTGGTGAGTTCAGACCTGTCTCACTTTCTTCCCTACTCTGTAGCCAATGAAGTGGACAGGTCTACAGTAAAAAATATACTCCATATGCAGGGAGGCTTAACGCATCACCAAGCTTGTGGTGGCACACCGGTCAATGGCCTGATTCTGGCAGCAAAAAAACATCATCTGCATCCAGAGCTGTTGGACTTACGCAATTCCGGTGACACCGCTGGTGATAAAAACCGTGTGGTTGGTTATGCTGCATTTGCATTCTCAGGGAAAACCGCCAATGCATGAGTACTCAAACCACACCCCATCTGCTGTAATATCTGGCGATATCGAACATAAAGGCAAAATATTGCTACCGATCGCCCGCGGGGTGATTGCCAATACATTAGGCAGGCCGACTGAGCCTGCCAACGAAAAGCAGCCCTGGCTGCATGAAAAGGCGGCCAGCTTTGTTACCTTAACCATGAACCAGCATTTGCGCGGCTGCATTGGCTCTCTTGAGGCACAGCGTCCGCTGCTGCTGGATGTAAAAGCCAACGCGTATGCCGCGGCATTTCGTGACCCCAGATTCCCGCCGCTGAGCATAGCTGAACTGAATGGCACAGAGATAGAAGTTTCACTGCTATCCGCCCAGGAGCCGCTATCTTTTAAAGGTGAAGCGGATGCCTTGGCACAGCTGCGGCCGCAGGTTGACGGCATCGTATTCAAGTATGGCCATTACCGCAGCACCTTTTTGCCGCAAGTATGGGAGCAATTAACCGACGCTACCGCATTTATGGCGCATCTGAAACATAAAGCCGGCCTAAGCCCGGATTTCTGGCACGATGACGTTGAAATCTATCGTTACACGATTACAAAATTCAAAGAAAAAGACCTGCGGCATCGCAGCACAGAAAGGCCGGCACCATGACTGAAAGCCACTACCAGGCACGTTACTGGCACATGCTGGATGATGGCCGCATGCAGTGCGACCTTTGCCCCAGGGACTGTAAACTGCATGAAGGGCAGCGCGGCGCATGTTTTGTACGGATGCGTGAAGGCAGCCAGATGATACTCACCACTTATGGGCGCTCATCCGGATTCTGTATCGACCCCATAGAGAAAAAGCCACTTAACCATTTTTATCCCGGCAGCAGCGTACTGTCTTTCGGTACTGCCGGCTGCAATCTGGCATGTAAATTCTGTCAGAACTGGGATATCAGCAAATCCAGAGACATGGACAAGCTGATGGATCAGGCTTCGCCGCAGGCCATCGCCGTTGCTGCTGAATATCATCAATGCAGGAGCGTGGCATTTACCTACAATGACCCTGTCATTTTTGCCGAATATGCAATGGATGTCGCAGATGCCTGCCATGAGCGCAGCATCAAAACCGTTGCCGTCACAGCCGGATACATACACGACATTCCCAGACGCGACTTTTACGCAAAAATAGATGCGGCCAATGTTGACCTTAAAGCGTTTACCGAAGAGTTCTACTACCGGCTTACCGGTTCGCAGCTGCAGCCGGTACTGGATACACTGCTCTATCTCAGGCATGAAACCGATGTGTGGTTAGAGATCACTACATTGCTGATTCCAGGCCAGAATGATTCTGATGAAGAACTCGGTGCGATGTGCAAATGGATCAGAAAAGAATTGGGCACAGATATTCCGCTGCATTTCTCGGCATTCCACCCCGATTACAAAATGCCGGACATCCCACCTACTCCACCCGCCACACTCATTCGCGCCCGTGAAATCGGCATGCAGTCAGGCCTGGAATATGTCTATACCGGCAATGTACACTATCAGCAAGGTGATACAACATTCTGCCCGCATTGCAAAGCGCCGCTTATCGTGCGCGACTGGTATCAGATCAAGCGATACCGCTTGACGGGCAGTGGGCATTGCCCGGACTGCAATGCCACGATTGCCGGACATTTTGATCCTGTCGCAGGAAATTTCGGCAGAAAACGTATTCCTATTGCAATCGGCGCTTATGCCTGAAAAATGAAAACCATGCTGCAAGCTTATACACAAATTGTTCATATACCGGCGGACGATGTTCATATTGAAGGCATGCTGGAGCTGCCGGATAATGCACGCGGCATCGTCATTTTTGCGCATGGCAGCGGCAGCAGCCGGCATAGCATGCGTAACAATTATGTCGCAAAAATACTGCGCAACAGTGCTATCGGCACGCTCCTCATTGACCTGCTCACAGCAGAAGAGGACACGGACTACCAGGCTCGTTTTGACATCCCCCTACTCACGCGTCGCCTGCTGGCAGCGACGCGCTGGCTGAAAGATGATCCAGCCCTGCGGAAGCTTCCCATCGGCTACTTTGGCGCCAGTACAGGTGCTGCAGCGACACTGCAGGCAACAGCACTGCTCGATAACCAGATCAGTGCCGTAGTTTCCCGTGGCGGCCGTCCGGACATGGCCAGCATCGAGGATCTGAACAGGATCTCCTGCCCTACGCTGCTGCTGGTAGGCGGCCTTGACGACATTGTCATCGAATTGAACAAAGAAGCTTATCGCCACATGCACTGCACCAAGCATATTGCGATCATCCCCGGCGCAACGCACCTGTTTGAGGAGCCGGGAACGCTGGAAATGGTTGCCAGCCTTGCCAGTGACTGGTTCAGGCAATACCTGACTGCATAACAAAAATCACCGCGAGACATTTTTACTTATATTCTCGGCGCATGGGCCAGCCCGGGCTAACGCCGATTCTGCAAAACCCTCATCACTTCGTCATCTTCAACTTGCGGAAAATCAACATAGAACTGACCCACTGCCCTGAAATTATCGGGGGCGCTAAGGCAAACCACCTGGTCAGCCAGAGCCTGTATCTTTCTCAGGGTTTCTGCAGGTGCTACCGGTACGGCACATATGAGTCTGGTCGGTTTTCGATTACGTAAGCCATGCAGTGCAGAAATCATGGTAGCCCCGGTCGCAAGCCCGTCATCAATCACGATCACGACATGACCGGCAGGATCTACGGGCTGGCCGACCGGGGTATATTGCGCGCGGCGCTGCCTGATGACTGCCATCTGCCGCTGCTTTTCGGCAGCAATATACGCACTATCGGCACCCGCTGATGCTGCATGGTCGGCAATATAGGTCCAGCCGCTTTCATCAACCGAGCCAATCGCCAGCTCCGGATTGCCCGGTGCGCGTAACTTGCGCACCAGCACCACGTCGAAGACACCGTCCAGCTTATCCGCAATGATCTTAGCCATCGATACCGCACCACGGGGTATTGCCAACACCAGCGGATGCTTACCTCTGTAATCCTGAAGCTTGTCAGCCAGCATTAAGGCTGCTTCATTGCGGTCATGAAACACAGTCGGTCGCTCGCAATCTGAATGAATTAATTGATTTTTGGCTGTAACAGATCAATCTTGAAATCAGACTCATAAGGCGGCACATTGCACTCAATGATATTGCCGGGTGCCACATCAAGCCTGACACCTGCAATATCTGTACGCACCGGGAGCTTGTTAGCACCGCGGTCAACCAGTACGATAGTACGGATTTCTGCCGCCTGCTTTGTAGCCAGATATTCTATCGCCCGCAGCATGGAGTGGCCGTGATACATCACATCATCGACCACCAGCACGGTTGCACCGGTTAAATCCAGGTTCTGGTGTTCCGGGTTCTCCGTGAGCTTGGTTTCCGGGTGCAGCAGGCTCAGGTCGTCTGCGTAACGCTTGATCTGCAGGTGCAGCATGCTGATATTGGTCCGCCCCAGCTGCTTCACCAGCCTGGCATACAGCATCTCGGCCAGCGGCGCTCCGCGCCGCAATATGCCGACCAGTATGACACGCTCTTTACACCGAATAAATCCACTGGCCTGCCAGGCCATGGCATTAATCACCGCTTCAAGCTGAATTTTAGGATACAGGCAGATCCTGGCCCCATCTGGCGGAAAATCCATACAGGCTCTTTTCTCTAACAGGGTTATGAACAGTTACCTAGGCCAGAGGAATACGATTCTCTGATGCTTTTTTGCTGAGATATTCACAGCATTGTTTTTGATTACACCTTCATAATCAGCTGTAATCTGATATTTCCCCGGCGGCAGGTTTGCGAGGAAAAAAGGGCCTTCAGTCATCGCATCCACGACTACATTGCCTTTGGCATCCTTGATTTGCAGCTGCACTTCTGCAAGGTATTCCTCAATGCGGCCATTGTCTTCTGCATCCGCTTTCTGTACAAACACAATCTCCAGCAGATATTCCTTGGCATGTGATTTAAACTGGGCGACCTCATCGCCGCTGATCCCTCCGGATATATAACAAACGCCATCCGAAGCTGTATAGGACAGGCATTTTCCGAAGTCGACTTCTGTCGCTATATCACCTGCAGCCGGCTCATGATTTTCCGATAGATTTTCGGGCGGAAGAAAACCCATTGCCGTAGCATGAAATGAACTCAGAAACAGGACCGTTATTGTCGCAAGAATGACTTTTGAATAGTTCATGTGGCACTTCTTTCTTGTTATTGAATAAAAATAAGCTACCAAAACCAGTCACGCCTTAATCCAGTGTAACCAGAGGATTCTTTATTGTAATAGTAGTCAGATAATACGCCACTCAAACAAATTATTTAACTTCAATTGAGTTAAGACGCCATTCTCTCCTGTGAAAGCGGGCAGATAATAACGCGCAGGAACCTGTGATCCATGCTGCCGATTTCACAAAAGAACACGCGCGCGATCAAGCGTGCGCCGCTCAGGCTGATCACTTCAAACTTATAACCCACACGCGTCAGGAAATGCAGGTAAGGGTTCAGGTTCGAACCTTCCATAAGCGCTACATTCTTTAATTGCGGTAACAATCGGGAAATATGCTGCCAGATCAGTTCTGATGGCAGGCAGTGCAGCAACCTGCTTCCGGCTTTATTGCATTCAGTAATCATGCCATTGTAATGCAGCGTCAAAACGAGCCTATTCTCGTCTTCATCTTCTATTGCCGGCGGTTTTTTACTCACTGACAAGTGTTTATATTCAATCAAAGGGGGTGTTCGCTGGGCAATCATTGCTGTATCTCCTAACTTTGTATTCAACAAGGCATCCCTCTCATGATCCGCATCAAACCCAGACACTTGAAATCTCAGGAAACCTGTTACCTGTAACATCGTATTGAAGCTAATGGATATGACCTATACCTACCGACTCCGGATGAAAAACAACACTTTTGGCCATAACACTTTTTAAATTAACGCAGTTCACTTACGCACTGAAAAAATATGCAGATGACCAGAATTTATTGAATAGCATGAAATTTACAACCTAAATTACACTAACAAAATTAGTGTAAGCACGTAAGGGCTAACACGTAGTCATCCAATCCGTTTATTGACGCGGACTATTGAAAAATCAGTGTTTTTTTATTTTTTTATCTATGGAATGATCCCGCAAAACACTCTGGTTTTCTAATGCCTGAGCCTATACCTGACGCCCACACCAAAGGTTGCCAACTGAAATTGCCCGTTGCTGCGTAGATGCCTTTTAAATGCAGCTTGCACGCCGATATAAGTATTTGACAACCCAATATACGTGTTCGCGCGGATTATCTTAGTGCGTAAATATTGCTACTTTATCCACACTGTCGGTTAGAAAATATTTTCTGAAGTAATGCATTACAGAGGCAACACGCCATGCAGCTACCCGAATTAGAGCAAACCATCTTTGAAACCATTCTTGGCAGGCGCTCAGTGCGTAGTTATGCGCAAAAAAAAGTAGAAGGTGGTATTTTAAAAACCCTGCTGGAAGCAGCCGTGTGGGCTCCTACGGCCATGCATAAAGAACCGTGGGGCTTTGTCATCGTGCAGAACAAAGAACTTCTGCAGAATCTGTCAAACCTGGCAAAACCGCTATTTCTTGAAGAACTCAGAAAAATAGGAACCAGGGAAGATATTTTAAAAAATACAACAGGAAACCTTTTTTACGATGCCGCCACTCTGATTATTATCTGCGCCAAGCAAAATGGCCACATGCCGATTGCTGATTGCTGGATGGCGGCTGAAAACCTGATGCTTGCCGCCTGCGCCATGAATCTGGGCAGTTGCGTCATTGCATCGGCATTACCGGCAATGTGCCTGCCTGATGTCAAGGTTACACTGGGCATTCCACCTGAATTCACAGCCGTTGCTCCGATTATTATCGGTTACCCAAAAACAGAAACAGCCCCCAGCACGCGTAAAGCACCTTTGATACTTAAATCTATCCCTTAGAGAACCTCATGGTGCAGCCCCCTCAATTACATTTGATAGATACAGCTTTTTCTGTAAACAGGAGAAGAATCCATGTACAAGCACATACTCTGTCCGGTTGATGGCAGCACGGCATCAACCGCAGGTATGCTCGAAGCCATTAAACTAGCTAAAGAGCAGAATGCCGAGCTGCATTTCTTTCATGTAATTGATACCTATATCCCGATAGTCGATATGGCGGGCGATTTCAATGTGACTTACATGATCGATATCCTTCGTGAAAATGGAGAAAAAATCATCAAGCAAGCACTGGATACCGCCAGGGAATCCGGCGTGGCTGCCGACTCAAAAACCATTGAGTCCGTAGGCGGCAGAGCAGCATCGTACATTGTTAAAGAAGCCGGCAGCTGGCCTGCCGACATCATTGTAATGGGCACGCACGGCTTGCGCGGCATCAGTCGCCTGGTAATGGGCAGTGATGCCGAAAACGTATTACGCACCAGCCATGTATCGGTTTTACTGGTTAAAAGCCCTCATGCAGAAAGGTAATGATAATGGAAATGGATCTTGATCAAAACTTGCAATTCGACAACAGCGACCGTCATATCGCAGCGCAGCAGATTCTGTCTTATCTGTTCAGTGATTATCTGGGATCATTTGTTATTCATCTATGGAATGACAGTAAGTTACGCATAGGTAACGACCTGTCAGAATTCACGCTTAAAATAAAAGATGCCGGCGTACTGCGTGACCTGATCCTGTTTCGCGACCCGGTAAGGCTTGCCGAAGCCTATTTTGACGGCGCCATTGAAGTGGATGGCGACTTTAATGCCGCACTTGGCCTGCGCCATTATCTTGAAGACCTGAAACTACCGCTAGGCAAGAAACTTATTTTGCTGATGAAGGTATTGTTCTTAAATAAATACAAGGCGGGACGGCCCATAGAATTTGTAAGGGATGGCGAAGCAGCACGCGATAACGGCAAAGAAACCATTGCCTTTCATTACGATATATCCAATGACTTTTACCGCTTATGGCTGGATGACCGCATGGTCTACTCCTGCGCTTACTTTGAACACCCGCAGCAAAACCTGGAACAGGCGCAATGCAACAAGCTTGACCATATCTGCCGTAAATTGCGTTTGCAGCCCGGAGAAAACTTTCTTGACATAGGTTGTGGCTGGGGTGCCCTGGTGTGCTGGGCGGCAAAACATTACGGTGTTCGGGCACACGGCATTACACTGAGCCAAAGCCAATATGAACACGCTCTTGAAGAAGTCAAAAGGCAGCATCTGCAAGGCAGAGTATCCATCGAGTTACGCGATTACCGTGAATTGCCACGATCCGCCTCTTACGATAAGGTATCCAGTATCGGCATGTTTGAACATGTCGGCATAAAAAACCTGCCAGGCTATTTTTCTATTGTTAACCGCTTGCTGAAACCCAATGGCCTGTTTCTTAACCACGGAATCACTACAGATGAATCCGGCTGGGGCAATTGTGTCTCCAGCAGGTTTATTAATCGCCATGTGTTTCCGGATGGCGAACTGGAAACCGTCAGTGTCATTCAATCACTCATGGAAGATGCCGATTTCGAAATTTCCGATGTTGAAGGCCTGCGCCCGCATTACGCGCTTACGCTCCGACATTGGGTGCATCGGCTTGAAAAAAACTATGAAAAAGCCATCCGCCTGGTAGGAGAACGAAACTACCGTATCTGGCGACTTTACATGACAGGCTGCGCATTGCAGTTCGAACAGGGTCAGACAGGCATTTACCAGATATTGGCCGTACGCAAGAACAACAGCTTTTCGCCGTTACCGCTAACAAGGCGTGATCTATATGAAGACCGGGACCACTATTCCAGCCTGCTGTAACGATTAAGGGAGAAATATCTTGTCAATTAATGCACTATGCAGCCGGGACTTTGTTGCGGTTGGGCGTGATGATACAGTTTTTAAAGCCGCTGAACTCATGCGCCAAAATCATATTGGAGATGTGCTGGTGGTCGAAAAAGTACAGGATATAATCCTGCCCGTAGGCATCGTGACTGACCGTGACGTGGTCATAGAAATAGTAGCCCCCGGGCTTGATCCCAACGTGATCACCGTTGGCGACATCATGCTACCGGTCATATTCACGATCGAAGAAGATGCCGGCATATTCGACGCCATCAGGCTCATGACCGACAAAGGTGTACGACGCCTGCCTGTAGTAAAAAAAGATGGCGGACTGACCGGCATCATCACGCTGGATGACCTGCTGCTATTAATGGCCAAGGAGTTCTGCAGCTTCGCAAAACTGCTGATCAGAGAACAACAGAACGAAGCCGATAAGCGCCGCTGAACCGGATAGAGTTTTATAGATCGTTATGACACACACTAGCGAAATAAAACCTTTTATGACTAAGTTTGCAGTAGCTTCATCCTGCATTTATTTTACTGCGGCCATGAATCATCATTTTCCAAACGAGCGGATATTGAAAGTGTTATTCACCATAAATCGATTGCACTGATAGCAATATGCTCGCTTCACATGCCATTACTCGCCTTGCCCCAGCGCAACCATACCCTTAATTGGCAGTAGCATTCTGCATCAAACATGTCCGGCATAATAACCAAGTGCGGTGAGAATAATAAATAATCGCGTCCGCCCCTTTTGCTTCTCTTTTTCTCTCTTTAGTACTGTTTTGCTAAATCATATAGAGCCACAAATTTCCCCATTAAAATATTATTAGTAATAGTTTTATTTATGGCATTTTCAAAGACTACTAAATTTTCCATTTTATTTGCAACTGCATGTTGCATCATTTTGTCATGGTAAGCATAAGCAAGCTCCAGTTCCGGATATTTTACTTGTGCAAGTTTTCTTTCGCTGTCTTTGGTTACTGTGTTGATATAAGTAATCGCCATAGTGGTTACTTCTGATGGGAGAATCGGTGTTGATTTTACTGGAGTGTTAATCGGTTGTTCATCTCCAATATCACGGCGATCATTTGACATCGTGTATTGATTTATACCATTAAATTTATCTATGTGAGTGTACGGGTTTGATGCTGGCAATTCTGATTCTGGCGTGTCGATGAGTTCAGGATGAGCTAAACTGAACGCATAGTTAACAGCATGCATTTGTTTCATTCTTCCAGGGGCGCGATTTTGGGTAACGATAGTTGCCTCTTCGCCAGCAGTAAAGGCTCTTCCACTTGTTTCGTATCCATTGATGCGGGATACTTCCCTAAACTCCGATTCACTTAAAGCATTATTGGCTACCAATATTCTAGTGGCACCTTCAACCTCTATAAAATATTTTGATAGTTCACGTGCAAACGAATGGTACCCATGTGCTGTGCTACATGAGTGTAAGAATACTTTAGTATTAGTGGAAGCTCCTGCTGCTTCTAGCATTTTCGCTAGTTCCAATGGAGTTAGTGGTTTACTGTTAGCTCCTTTTCCTGAACGGTCGTCATATATAGTATTGGGAGATCCGTGACTAAATACATAGGCTTTATCTGGCTCGCCTACAAAATTCTCTGCAGTTTGCCAAAGTCTTTCGTCTTGTTGTTTATTAAATAAATTAATTTTTATAGCTGCTGCCATTTCGCTCTCTATTGTTAAAATAGTTGCATTTCGATAGCTTTTATAAAACAACATCGCGGATTAGATGTAAAAAGGGATAGACGCGATTAATTAAAGATTTTCATTAATAACTTCTAGTTGTTTTTTATTACTAGAAGTTATACGAATCAAACATACGCCACCATATTTTGATTGTCAATATATTTATGGGATATTTTCCCGTTAAATTTTTAGACGCAAGAACTTGTAAATGGGGTCATAAACATGCGGAGGATGTAAACGGGGTCAGACACGATTATTTTAATTTTTTAACAATAGAATAAGGCTCTAAGCTACTCTACCCCAACGCAACCATACCCTTAATTGACGGTAGCATTCTGCATCAAGCATGTCCGGCATAATAAGCAAGTGCAGTGAGAATAATCGTACAAGAAATTTTGCATCCTGCACCTTGCAATTGATAACTGTCAAACATGGCGTTACCACCGAATCGCGGCACACATCCACTAATAAAACATTGCCATCTCTGCGTACAAGCTGCAATTGATTACTGCTGCCTACACGCAAGCCAACGCATGACCACGGCAGCAACAGCAAGCCATGCTGGCATACGCTATAAATAACGGCGCTGAATATGAGCAAACACAGCAGCAATTTAATCTGCCAAATCCAGGCGGGCAGGATTAAAATAGCGCCTGCACCTAGCCCCATCATGCAGATAACCAGGGTTAATCTAATCGAGGGCTTGAAATCAAGCTGTATGGGCTTCATGTTATTGTTCACAGAGTCTTTGTGCAGTTTTTTAGTCAAACAGCAATCAATACTGCATATCAATTATTTAATTAAAGGTTAGCATGAGTACACAACAATGGCATGAATTTCTCCAGTCTTCTGCCGAACAACATCCCCTGAGTGAAATTTCACCGTCATTCATCAATGAAACTGTCATTTGCGACCTTACACATCTAGGCCTACTGGAGTTGCAAGGTGCGGATGCCTTTACCTTTCTGCAAGGTCAGGTCACCAATGATGTGAAGCAATTGAATGGAAAAACAGCCCACTACAGCGGTTACTGCAGCCCTAAAGGCCGTTTATTAGCGCTATTTCTAGCGTTTGCACATAAAGAACACATACACTTACAGCTACCTAAGGACTTAATCGCCCCGATTGCCAAGCGCCTTAAGATGTTTGTGATGCGCAGCAAAGTTGAGGTTCAAGATGTCAGTGACTCCATCATAAAAATCGGCATAAATGGTGCCAGGGCAATCGAACTGCTGAGCGCATTGTTTTCAACAATACCGCAAAATGACTATGAGTTAGTCACGCTGGAAAATGGCGCGCTCATTAAGCTGCCAGGTAACCAGCCGCGGTTTGAGATTTTTACCGACATATATAAGGCACCAGCCATCTGGAATAACCTGTCGCAGCACGCAAAAACTGTCAATGCAGCTTATTGGGAGCTATTGGAAATTCAAGCCGGCATTCCTGAGGTTTATCCGGTCACACAGGAGGAGTTTGTACCGCAAATGCTGAATCTGGATTTGCTGAATGGTATCAATTTCAAGAAAGGCTGTTACACAGGACAGGAAATTGTGGCACGGACGCATTATCTGGGCACGGTAAAACGCCGCACACAGTTAGCGCATGTCGATCATAGCGCGACACCGCCAAATCCGGGTGATAACGTACTCAATAGCAATGGAGACATAGTAGGCAAGGTTGTAAGATGCGCACCATCGTATAACGGCGGCTATGACTTGCTGGCAGAAATCAGGCTGGAAAGTGTAGCGGCCGGGCCATTAAATGTGAAGGACAGCACGCTGAATATCCTAGAACTGCCTTACGCCTTATAAAGTCCAGTCTTAAAATACAGGCGTGATGCCGTGCTTTTGAACCTGAGACGGGCTCAGGTTTGATTGCCTGCTAGGGCTGGGCTTTCTGCTGTGGTTGAGATTGGGGTTGAACTGGTTGCTGCGGCTGTGCTTCAATCACCTGAAAAAACACTTCATCCTGCTTAATCATGCCAAGCTCGCTTCTCGCACGCTCTTCAATAGCGGCTTTGCCGCTTTTTAAATCACGTACTTCTGCATCCAGCATCGCATTGCGGGCCTTTAATGCCGTGTTTTTTTCCTGCTGCTCATGTACTTTGCGGTTGAGTTCCCACACGCGCAACCAGCTCCCTTTGCCCAGCCACAGCGGATACTGCAGCAGTGCAATCAGGATAACGAAGATCAGCGTGAGGGCTTTCAACTTTAACTCTTGAAACTTATTCCAACTGCATTTGAAGCGAAAACAGGCGCATGAGCGAAGGCCGTGCAATTAGCACGGCAAGCAAATGCTGCAAGATATCGGTTCAAATACAAGCCGGAATTACTTAAAAAGCTGATAAAAAGCTGATTTGCCTGCATAGCTGGTTGCATCACCCAATTCTTCTTCGATACGTAACAATTGGTTGTACTTGGCAATACGCTCTGAACGGCACAGTGATCCGGTTTTGATCTGCAATGCGTTAGTTGCCACTGCAATATCAGCAATCGTGCTGTCTTCTGTTTCACCTGAACGATGTGAAACCACAGCCGTGTAACCTGCACGTTTTGCCATCTCGATCGTTTGGAATGTTTCAGTCAAAGTACCGATCTGGTTCACTTTGATCAGCACAGAGTTTGCCACACCGCGCTGGATGCCTTCACGCAGGATTTTGCTGTTGGTAACAAACAGGTCATCGCCCACCAACTGTGTGGTTTTGCCCAGGCGTTTGGTCAGGATATCCCAGCCATCCCAGTCAAACTCGCCCATGCCATCCTCAATGCTGATGATTGGGTATTTATCACACCATGCTGCGAGGTAGTCTGTAAATTGTGCTGAAGTCAGCGCCAGGCCTTCTGATTCAAGGTGGTAACGGCCATCTTTGTAAAACTCGGTACTTGCGCAATCCAAACCTAAATACACGTCACGGCCCGGCTCGTAACCTGCATCTGAAATCGCTTCCAGAATATATTGAATCGCAGCTTCGTTAGATGGCAGGTTTGGTGCAAAACCACCCTCGTCACCCACTGTCGTTGCCAGGCCTTTTTTATGCAGTGTTTTCTTCAATGCATGAAAAATTTCAGCACCGCAACGGATTGCTTCACGGAATGTAGGCACGCCAGCTGGAATAATCATAAACTCCTGCATATCCACGCTGTTGTCAGCGTGAGCGCCACCGTTGATGATGTTCATCATTGGGGTAGGCAGTTGCATAGCACCTGAACCGCCCAGGTAGCGATATAGCGGCAAACCTGACTCTTCAGCAGCCGCACGTGCGCAAGCCATAGACACAGCCAGGATCGCATTTGCCCCCAGGCGGTCTTTGTTTTCTGTACCGTCTAATTCAATCAAAGTTTTATCAATGAAACTTTGCTCTTCAGCATCCAGACCGATGATTGCTTCAGTGATTTCTGTGTTTACATTTTCAACTGCCTGCAATACACCTTTACCCAGGTAACGGTTTTTATCACCGTCACGTAGCTCCATGGCTTCCTTAGCTCCGGTAGAAGCACCTGAAGGCACAGCTGCGCGTCCGATTACGCCGCTTTCCAGCAACACATCAGCCTCAACTGTTGGGTTACCACGTGAATCCAGAATCTCGCGGGCAATAATATCTACAATCGCGCTCATTATTTTCTCCTCAATGAAAAACTAAAATCTTTTCAACAGCCGGAACATCGGGCCGCTTAAATTTTTATAAAGTACTTTCAATAAAACCAGCTTTTTTTACCAACTTATCTAAATCCACTAACACTTCCAGCAAATCTCTCATCTTGTGCAGCGGCCAGGCATTCGGGCCATCTGACAATGCTTGTGCCGGGTCTGGATGTGTTTCCATAAAGATGCCCGCAATGCCGCTGGCAACTGCTGCACGCGCCAGCACCGGCACATGCTCGCGCTGGCCGCCGCTCTTGTCACCCTGCCCGCCGGGCTGCTGCACGGAATGTGTTGCATCGAACACTACCGGGCAGTTTGTTTCACGCATGGTAGCCAGGCCGCGCATATCAGAAACCAACGTGTTGTAGCCAAATGAAACGCCGCGCTCACATACCATGATATTGTCTGCGCCGCCATTAGCCTCTTTGGCTTTTTGCACTACGTTTTTCATATCGCCTGGTGCCATGAACTGGCCTTTTTTGATATTGACCGGTTTGCCTGATTTAGCACAGGCCATGATGAAGTCAGTCTGGCGACAAAGGAATGCAGGAGTTTGCAGCACATCAACGACTGCAGCAACATAAGGCACCTGCTCCTCGGTATGCACGTCTGTCAAGATAGGCACGCCGATCTGGCGACGTACTTCATCAAGGATTTTCAAACCCTGCTCCATGCCAAAACCACGGAAAGTTTTATTGGAACTGCGATTCGCTTTATCGTATGAAGACTTGTAAATAAACGGGATATTCAGTGCGGTCGCAATTTCCTTAAGCTGCCCCGCCGTATCAATCGCCATCTGCTGTGACTCGATTACACATGGGCCCGCAATCAAAAACAGCGGATGCTCGATACCTACATCAAAGTTACATAGTTTCATTAGTTAAACCTTAAAATTCGTTTTAGCTACAGATGCACACGGATTAAGCACAGATAATATTCATTACATTAATGCAGCACAGATTAAAGACTGGTTTTGCATTTATCCCTGTGCATCATTGTATCTGCGGCTAATATTATTTTTTATTTGCCAACGCCGCTTTCACATAAGCAATGAACAGCGGATGACCGGTTCTTGGATTGGAAGTAAATTCCGGATGGAACTGACAAGCCACAAACCATGGATGTACGTTCTGTGGCAATTCAACCATTTCACACAGATCTTCGGTTGGTGTTCGCGCAGAAACCACGAGACCAGACGCTTTGAGCTGATCTACATAGTGGTTGTTCACCTCATAGCGGTGACGATGACGCTCATTTACCTGTGCGCCATAGATGCTGGCAGCCAGTGTATTTGGTACGATAGGACAGCTCTGTGCGCCCAGACGCATCGTGCCGCCCAGATCGGAGTTCTCATCGCGTTTTTCCGTATTGCCTGAAGCATCCTGCCACTCATCAATCAAGCCAATCAGCTTATGTGTCGCCTGCGGGTTGAATTCTGTACTGTTCGCATCTTTCAAACCTGCAACATGACGTGCAAACTCAATCACCGCCAACTGCATACCCAGACAGATACCCAGGTAAGGCACTTTATTTTCACGCGCATATTGAATCGCCGCGATCTTGCCTTCTGTACCGCGTACACCGAAACCGCCTGGAACCAGTATCGCATCCATACCGGCAAGCATGCCGGTACCATTCTGTTCAATATCTTCTGAATCGATGTAATTGATTTTAACTTTTGATTCAGTATGGATGCCCGCATGAATCAGCGCTTCGGTTAACGACTTATAAGACTCGGTCAAGTCAACGTATTTACCTACAAATGCAACATTGACCAAGTGTTTCGGATTAGCCAACGCGGTAGCGATACGCTCCCATTCAATAAGGTCTGCCGGTTTAGCTTCAATCGCCAGTTTCTTGCAAACAATGCTGTCCAGATGCTGACCATGCAACATGCCAGGAATTTTATAAATAGACTCTGCATCAATCACGCTGATAACCGCTTCAGAAGCTACATTGGTAAATAGGGCAATTTTCCTGCGCTCTTCTTCCGGAATATCACGGTCGGCGCGGCACAGCAGAATATCTGGCTGAATACCGATTTCACGCAACTCTTTTACCGAGTGCTGTGTAGGTTTGGTTTTGAGTTCGCCTGCGGTTGGAATCCATGGCAACAGGGTTAAATGGATATAACAGGTATTTTCCCTGCCTTCTTCAAAACCCATCTGGCGGATAGCCTCAAGAAACGGCAGCGATTCAATATCGCCCACAGTACCGCCCACCTCGACAATAGCTACATCTGCGCCTTCTGCGCCGCGTTTCACCTGCGCTTTGATCTCATCGGTAATGTGTGGAATCACCTGTACGGTTTTACCTAAATACTCGCCGCGACGCTCTTTCTTGATCACGGTTTCGTAGATCTGGCCTGCGGTAAAGCTATTGCGCTTGGCCATGCGCTGGCTGATAAAACGCTCGTAGTGACCTAAGTCAAGGTCGGTTTCTGCCCCGTCATCAGTCACGAACACTTCGCCGTGCTGGAATGGACTCATGGTGCCGGGGTCAACGTTGATATAGGGGTCCAATTTCAGCATGGTGACTTTGATACCACGCGATTCCAGGATTGCGCCAAGGCTGGCAGCGGAGATACCTTTACCAAGAGAGGAAACAACACCGCCGGTTACGAATACATATTTGGTCATGGGAAAGGAGCTTTAAATTATTTGTTGCAGACGGGAGTCTATTTTACTTTAAAGCCCCCTAGCCTACAAACAAAAACTCTTAAATGAATGTTAATTTTAAACAGCCGGCTTTGCAGAATGCAGCCTCTGAATGGCAACTGATTAAACGGTAGTTGATATAAATCAAGCGAATAACCCTGCTTCTCAATAGAATTAAGCTTACCGCTTCTGACTTATTATTCACACTGGAGGATTTAAATTATGTACAAGGATTTATTCAGTTCATATACTGGCATGCTAAGCTTGGGCGTCATCGTATTCGTATTGCTTATGGCAGCATTTTTTCTGCGCCTGTTTTTAACAGCAAGGCCTGTGGACAGCGATAAAAAATAATAGCCTTTCAGGCAAAACCAGATGGGTTAGGGTTGCTTTGCCCAGTCGCCGTAACCCTTGAATTTTTCATGCACCTCAAGCATCTCCTCATGCGTCAGGAGATGCGGCTCTCCCACCTGCAAAGCGCGCAGGTATTGCTCACACAGCGTCTCGACTTCTTCCGTGATCCGTAAGGCCTTATGCAAATCTCCATCAATTGCAATCATGCCATGATTAGCAAGCAAGCAGGCTTTACGGCCATGCAGTGCTGCCAGAGCATGATCAGATAACAGCTGGCTGCCAAACAGTGCATAAGGAGCGCAGCGTATCGTATCGCCGCCTGCAAGAGCAATCATGTAATGAAATGGCGGAATATCACGCCTGAATGTACTGAGTGTGGTGGCAAACATGCTGTGCGTATGAATCACGGCATTGATTTGCGGCCTATGCTGCAAAATATCCAGATGAAATCGCCACTCGCTGGAAGGTTGCCTGTGCCCGACCCAGTTAGCGGAAAAATCCATCCATACCATGTCATCAGCGGTCATCTGATCCACCGCCATACCGGATGGTGTAATCAAAAAGCCGGGTTGACCATCATCATTACTCACCCGCACACTGGCATTGCCAGACGTGCCGCGATTCAAACCCAATCGACATAACTCGCGGCTGATATCCAGCAATTGCTGACGCTGTTCTTGCATGACTAACCTTTCGAATTTTTAGGAAACACTGATTAATTGAGCAGGCGGGATGAAGTACACCCGTAAGCCAGTACTTAGCTTTCCCAATTTGCTAAGCCAGTAAACTGGCAAGCAAAGTGTAAAAGGGCGTGTCCGTGGAATATACGCGGTTAACCGCGTCATTCACACGCCAAAGGCGCACGGAATGCAGGAACCGAGATAGTATGCGCTATACAGCGATATTCCGAGTACCGCGCAACGCAGCAATTCGCCCGCGTAGCCATTTAATCAGCGTTTCCTTTACGAATACGTTCTTTGCATCTTATGCAGCTGGTCTGGCGCAAACACGCCCTGCTCGGTAATAATACCGGTCACCAACCGTGCCGGCGTTACATCAAACGCCGGATTCGCAACATTTGCGCCTTTAGGCAGTATATTCACGCGCGCAACTTCGCCACTGGCAAGCCTGCCGCTCATCCATGCCAGTTCATCTGCATGGCGCTCTTCAATTTCAATCTGATTGACACCATCACTGACATTCCAGTCTATGGTCGGCGATGGCACCGCCGCATAAAACGGCACCCGGTGACCGAATGCGGCACTGTCGAAAGCGGCCAGCGCTTTCAGGTAAGTACCGATTTTGTTGCATACATCCCCGACAGACGTCACGCGATCCGCACCCACAATCACCATATCCACCTGCCCCTGCTGCATCAAATGACCGCCGGCATTGTCACTGATGATTGTGTAAGGCACGCCATGCTGTGCCAGCTCCCACGCCGTGAGGCTGGCACCCTGATTACGTGGCCTGGTTTCGTCTACCCATACATGCACATCGACACCGGCATTATGGGCAGCGTATATCGGTGCCAGCGCCGTGCCAAAATCAACCGTTGCCAGCCAACCCGCATTACAGTGTGTAAGTATGTGGAGAGTGCGTTGCTTTTCAGCATGCATCAGCTCAATCAGCTGCAGGCCATGCGCGCCGATTGCCTGATTGAGCAGCACATCTTCCTCACAAATCAATGCAGCTTCGGCCCATGCCGCCTGTAGCCGGGCACTTTCAGGCAATGCAAGCAGATGCGCCAGCATACGCTCGACCGCCCACTTTAAATTCACCGCAGTCGGCCTGCTTGCAACAAGCTGAACTGCCGACATACGCAAATACTCATCATCAGTCGCCTTCAGCAGTGCCAGCGCCATACCATAAGCGGCTGCAGCACCAATCAGGGGCGCTCCACGTACCTGCATCGTTTTGATCGCGGTAATCATTTGTTCCAGGCCGGTAATTTTTTCAACCTTAAACTCGTGAGGCAGCAGTGTCTGGTCTATGATCCCTACAAATGGTTTGGCACTGCCTGCGCTAGGCCAGATAGTACGGTAATGCTGATTGTCTACTAACATAAAAATATTAACTTTTTATACTCTTTACTATTAAAAAACTTTATTTAAAAGTTGACTTTTAATAAGTTCAAAAAATTTAAAAAAACTCTCCACAATATCTGTGGATAACTTTGTGAATAATTGTGATTACAAAATGTAACATACCAATTTATAAGGTTTTTTTTAAATCGCTTATTTTTTAATCTAATATTTATTACTTAAAAATCAACAACTTACATTATTACCGTTGATTAATAAGCGTTTTTAACAATTCGTTAAAGTAGCACTTTAACTGATGTGCATAAGTCGGCTATTTTTGGTAAAACTTTTAAGGCATTGGCACTAGTAATATCAACCACTTGCGACACATTCACCTGCTTTAATTCGGCCAAAACCTGTGCAATTCCAGGTAGTTCCAAAGGGCTGTTCCTGCCTCCCCGACCCACCCATTCAGGCGGTATATCAGGCGCATCCGTTTCCAGCACAATAGTGTCCAAAGGCAGCTTAGCCGCCAGGTCACGTATCTTCAATGCGCGACTGTAAGTCATGGCGCCGCCAAAACCGAGCTTGAAACCCAAGTCAATAAACTGCTGCGCCTGCTGGAAACTGCCATTAAATGCATGTGCAATCCCGCCTGCCAGTTTATATTTACGCAGCTGTTTAAGAATATCATCAATGGCATTACGCACATGCAGAATCACCGGCAGCTGATAGTGCCGGGCAATTCTGAGCTGCTCCACAAAAAAAGTATGCTGGCGTTCAATATTGTCAGGGTTAGCGCGTGGATTCGTCAGGAAATAATCCAGGCCGATTTCACCTATCGCTACCGGATCGTTATCCCTGACATACCGCTCCAGTATTTCCAGGTCTTCCAATTGCGATGCATCAACATACATAGGATGAATACCCAGCGCGTAGGCACAGTTCTGATACCGGGCACATAGCGCAATGACATTATCAAAGTTATTTCGTGCCACAGCGGGCACAACGATGCCATAAATGCTTTTTTGCATGGATTGCCCGGCAACCGCATCCCGGTCTCCATCAAATTCTGCTGCATCAAGATGACAATGAGTATCTATGAGCATCATCGGCCAACTAAACGTTAAGTGAGTGTCTTTAGCGGCTTCGCCTGTATCCGTATATCACGGCCTACCTGGCGCACATCAAGAATCTGCAGCTCCGTCACTTGCTGCATCTCTTTGAGTTCCGGCATCGCAAACATTGCTTTTGCGGCATCCCCCATCAGTTTCGGAGCATAATAAAAAATAAATTCATCAATCAGGCCTGCATGCAACAGCGCACCATTAAGCCCCTGCCCGGCCTCTACCAGCACTTCATTGATGCCACGCTGCGCAAGTATCTGCAGCAACATTGCCAGATCAACTTTGCCTGCAGAGTCAGCAGACTGCACAAGTTCCGCACCCGTTTGTCTCAGCATGTCAGCACATTGTGGATTATCTTCCGCGTATGCAACCAGTACGGGACTATGCTTCAGGATTAAAGGATCCAGGATTTTGCTGTCTGGCGGCGTCTGCAAGCGGCTATCGACAATCACCCGCAGCGGCTGACGTGCTGTGTTTTTGAGCCGTACCGTCATACTAGGGTTATCAGCCAGCACCGTGCCAATACCTGTGATAATTGCGCAAGACTGCGCGCGCCACTGCTGCACATCCTGCCGCGCCTGTTCGCCCGTAATCCACTGGCTTTTGCCGTTGTTGAGTGCGGTACGGCCATCCAGGCTTGCCGCAACTTTAGAGCGTACATAAGGCAGGCCACGCGTCATTCGAGAAATAAAACCTGGATTCAAGGCACGAGCCTCATTCTCCATGACACCTACAACCACGTCTATACCCAATGCCCGCAAGGCGGCGACACCACGTCCTGCAACCAGCGGATTAGGGTCCTGCATTGCGATAATAACGCGCCTGGGCTTTACGCCAATCACCGCTTCCACACATGGCGGCGTTCTGCCATGGTGGCTGCATGGTTCAAGCGTCACATAAACATCAGCACCTTCTGCCCGTGCAGCAGCCTGGCGCAACGCATGCACCTCCGCATGCGGCTCGCCTGCTTTCAGGTGCGCACCGGATCCGATGATTTGATGATCTTTAACAATCACGCATCCGACTCGTGGGTTAGGGGTGGTTGTGAACAAACCTTGTGCAGCAAGGCGCAGCGCCTGTGCCATCCAGTGGAAATCTTGATCGGTAGGCACTGCCATAGTGAATTATCGTGAAATTTAGTGAGAGGAGATACGGCTGCTGGTCAGGCGGTTATTCTGGTCAAAGAAAATGAGCAGGCCATGATATACATGCATGCATTTGCCCAAGTCATATTCTATTGAGTGTTCATCTTCGAATGCAGGGCGCCCCAGCAATGCCGTGACAGCCTGGCGCTGCACGCCTTTGGCAAGAATATTCTGCTGCAGATCATAAGCCATATCGCCACGTTTGCATTCATTCTTAGTACTGGTAGCAAGCTGTATCCATTTAACCTGATCAAACTTCTCGCCGTTAAACACGAATTTATCCTTGAATGCCCACCAGGTAAAAAATACTACCGTGAGAATTAATGTAAATACAGCGAAAGCAATTGTCGCATTCTTGATCAGTTTCATGCAGCCTCCAAAACATCACATCATAATGATGCAGTTAATCCAGGTCACGAATCACATCGTTAAAATCATCGACATCAGAAAAGCTGCGATACACCGATGCAAAACGGATATAAGCGACTTTATCCATCATCTTAAGCTCATGCATGACCATTTCACCCAGATCGCGCGCAGGAACCTCGCGGTCACCGCGTGCCAGAATTTTTTGGGTGATATGGTCCAGTGCCTTATCTACATACTCTGTAGGCACTGGGCGCTTATGCAGCGCACGCGTGAATGAAAGACGCAATTTATCACGCTTGAACTCTTCGCGCGTGCCATTCTGCTTTACCACCTGCGGCAAGTGCAGGTCTGCCGTTTCATAAGTAGTGAAGCGCTTATCACAGACCACACACTTACGTCTGCGGCGAATAGAATCGCCCTCGTCATTGACCCGTGAGTCAATGACCTGGGTATCGTCAGCACCGCAGAAAGGGCATTTCACAGATTAACCTTGATAAACCGGGAATCTTGCAGTTAGAGCGTGTACTTTAACCTTAGTTGCTGCAATCACAGCTTCATCGGTCGGGTTATCCAGCACGTCCGCAATCAGGTTAGCGACCAGCTTGGCTTCTTCTTCCTTAAAGCCGCGCGTCGTGATTGCCGGCGCGCCGATACGGATACCTGAAGTCACGAATGGGCTTTCCGGGTCATTAGGGATCGCATTCTTGTTTACCGTAATATGTGCCAGGCCCAAAGCAGCATCAGCAGCTTTACCTGTTAAACCTTTAGGACGCAGATCCACCATGAACATATGTGATTCTGTACGGCCTGAAATAATACGCAGGCCACGGCTTGCCAGTGTTTCTGCCATTACTTGTGCGTTTTTAATAACTTGTGCCTGATAAACCTTGAAATCAGGCTGTGCAGCTTCCAGGAACGCAGTCGCTTTTGCAGCAATCACGTGCATCAATGGACCACCTTGCAGGCTTGGAAACACGTTTGAGTTCAATGATTTCTCGAACTCTGCCCTAGCCAGAATAATACCGCCACGTGGACCGCGCAAGGTTTTATGTGTAGTGGATGTCACAAAATCAGCATGTGGCACCGGGTTTGGGTAAACACCGGCTGCAATCAGGCCTGAATAGTGCGCCATGTCGACCATGAAATAAGCACCGACTTTTTTCGCGATCTCGGCCATGCGTGCCCAGTCAAAACGCAATGCATAAGCAGACGCGCCGCCGATCAGCAGTTTAGGTTTGCATTCAACCGCAATACGCTCCATCTCATCGTAGTCGATCTCTTCTTTATCGTTCAAGCCATAAGGCACGATATTGAATAGCTTGCCGGATAGGTTGGCTGGTGAGCCATGGGTTAAATGGCCGCCATGACCCAGGTTCATGCCCATTACCGTATCGCCCGGTTTCAGGATAGAGAAATAAACCGCCTGATTGGCTTGAGAACCTGAATGCGGCTGCACGTTGGCATATTCAGCGCCGTAGAGCGCTTTTAAACGATCGATAGCCAGCTGCTCGACCTGATCCACGAACTCACAGCCGCCGTAAAAACGTTTGCCCGGATAACCTTCAGCATACTTATTGGTGAGCTGAGACCCCTGCGCCTGCATCACTGCCGGACTGGTATAGTTTTCAGAGGCAATCAACTCGATATGCTCATGCTGACGCACAACCTCTTGCTCGATCATGCCCCATAAGGCCGGGTCTGCTTTGTTTAAGGTATTTGCGTAGTTAAATGGTGCTTGCGACATGGTTTTTAGTTTTCCAAATATTTGAATAAAAAGAAGCTGTTGCATTTTACCACGCCAACACAGCAACGTTAAAGCCTCCGTAAGATTCAAAACACGTGATGTTAATAAATAATCATGGTTAAATTCAGCCAGCCTGGCTTAAATTGGTGCATCGTCAGCCATCATAAAAACATTAAGTAATTGAATAATATAAAACTAATACTTGGCACTGGTCTTGCATATATTAAATCGCGTACATCTCCAAAATAACGCTCTCTCCGCCCGCGCTGCCCTTTCAGGCACTGCGGGCTTTTTTTATCTGCCATTTGATAAAAATATTTTCATATTTTGTCGCATGCCAACTACAGGACTATAATTGCACTAAATTAATTAAAGGAATATCAATATGAAATGGACTGACAGCCAGGCTATTGCAGAAGCGCTCTACGACAAATTTCCCGACATCGATCCTAAAGTCGTACGCTTTACCGACCTGATGGAATGGGTCATGCACCTGGACGGCTTTAACGATGCGGCAGAGCATTGCGGCGAACGCATCCTGGAAGCAATACAACTTGCCTGGATTGATGAAGCTGCATAAGTACCGGCATGTTTGAAACCCTGCTATGGCTGTTCATCAAACACTTCATCTGTGACTTTCCGTTGCAGGCACACCCGTGGATGTACCTGAATAAAGCCAGCTACGGGCACTTAGGCGGCTTAGCGCATGCCGCAATTCATGGGGCAGGCACTTATATCGTACTGAGCGTTTTTCAGGTCAATGAGGCATGGCTTCTTGCACTGGCTGACTTCGCGGTTCACTACCATATTGATTGGGCAAAAATGAACATCAATAAGAAGTTCAGCCTTAAAGCCGACAATAGCGAATGGTTCTGGTTCTTGCTGGGTTTAGATCAGCTGCTGCATCACCTCACCTACTTCGCAATTGCCTGGTGGGCATTCAAGGCCTAATGCATTCAACTCGGCCGTAGCACGCTCACCATGACTAAGAATACATTCATCTCTTTAATCGTATGGGTAAGCCTGGCAGCAGTGATTTATTACTTTGCCGATAACATTCAGAACCCGAACAAACTTAACCGCTTAGGCAACGCTGATTCAGTCGTCCTGAAACGCGGCCCGGACGGTCATTACCGGAGCGAAGCACTGATTAACGGTGAAAAAGTCAATGTACTGGTTGATACTGGCGCTACCGGGGTAGCGATATCACAGAAAGTAGCCGACCGACTCAAGCTCAAAAGTATTGATGCCGTACGCACTAATACCGCCAATGGCAATAGCGTAGGTTATATGGTGCGCCTGGAATCAGTAAAAATAGGCGGGGTCAGCGCGAATAATGTTTCCGCAATGATCGCGCCCGGGCTGGAGGGCGATGTACTGCTTGGCATGTCATTTCTGGGCCGCATGGATGTCCGGCTTTACAAAGGCGAGATGACGATCAGCCAGGTCTACGAGTAAAACCAGGCACGCCTCAAATAATCATCAAACAAAATATGGGTCAGCCAATTCCGGCCAACCCATTTCAACAGTCTCTGGCTATCTACTATTATCAAGTGATCACAGTAGGTGCGGTACGGCCGGTTCTTTCCACCAGCTGCGAAATCTGCAGTGCAATCTGAATCATTTCCGCAAGCGCTACCTGTGCATCGAGATAATGTTTAGCGCTATCCGGCTCGAATGCTTCCAGATAGATGCGCAAAGTTGCACCCTCTGTACCGGTGCCTGACAGCCTGAACACGATGCGTGAGCCATCCGTAAACAAAATGCGCGTACCCTGGTTACTGCTGACTGAACCATCGATCGGGTCAAGGTAACTGAAATCATCACAGCTTTTTACTGTATAACGCCCAAAACTTTGATCAGGCAAAGTACTGAATTGTGATTTGATATGCGCGATCACACTATTGGCAGCATCCGTCGGGATGGACTCATAATCATGGCGTGAATAAACGTTGCGACCGAATTCACGCCAGTGCGCCGTCAAGATAGCTTCTACGCCCTGTTTCTTAGCGGCAATAATATTAAGCCAGAACAATACTGCCCACAAACCGTCTTTCTCACGCACATGGCTCGAACTCGTACCAAAACTTTCTTCACCGCAGAGCGTTACCTTGCCGGCATCCATCAGGTTGCCAAAAAACTTCCAGCCAGTAGGCGTTTCAAAACATGGAATATTCAGTTTGGCAGCAACCCTGTCCACGGCACCGCTGGTCGGCATCGAACGCGCTACGCCCGCAAGGCCGCTTGCATAGGCTGGGACCAGCGTTGCATTCGCCGCCAGCACGGCCAGGCTATCTGAAGGTGTCACAAAGAAGTTCTGGCCAAGTATCATGTTACGGTCACCATCACCATCCGATGCGGCACCGAAATCCAGTGCATTCTCACCGGCGAACATGATTTTCACCAGATCCTCAGCGTAAGTTAAGTTCGGGTCGGGATGGCCGCCACCAAAATCCTCCGAAGGCTCACAGTTCATCAGGCTCTCTGCCGATGCGCCCAGCCTGTTTACCAGGATTTCTTTTGCATAAGGCCCTGTTACCGCGTGCATGGCATCAAATTTCATTTCAAAACCACTTGCCAGCAGTTGCCTGATTGCAGAAAAATCAAACAGGCTCTGCATCAGGTCAGCATAATCCTGCACCGCATCGATAATTTCCACGGTGAAAGTTTCTCCGGCATTCACTCCTGGAAACTCGGTTTTGCCTATCGCATCGATATTCACTTCAGGCAAATCTGCAATCTTGTACTGTGTGATGACCTTGCTTTTTGCATATACCTCATCCGTGATCTTCTCCGGTGCCGGCCCGCCATTGCCGATATTGTATTTAATACCGAAATCGCCGTTTATGCCGCCCTGATTATGGCTTGCAGACAGCACCATTCCGCCAAATGTCCGGTACTTGCGGATCACATGCGATGCTGCAGGCGTAGACAGAATGCCGGCCTGGCCGACGAGAACGCGTGAGAAACCATTTGCAGCAGCCATCCGGATGATCGTCTGTATCGCATGGCGATTATGGTAACGCCCGTCACCGCCGACTACCAGCGTGGCGCTGGCCGGCACTGACAGCGTATCAAAAAAACTTTGTACGAAATTTTCCAGATAATTGGGCTGCTGAAAAACTTTCACCTTTTTACGTAACCCGGAAGTGCCGGGTTTCTGGTCATTAAAAGCTTGGGTGGTGATCAGGTTAACTCTCATCGCATCTACTCATGTCAATATCGTTGAAGACAATATAAATGATGTTGATGAACTCAACAACTGTTCATAATTGATTTATAAAAATTCAGTATCAAAATACGCATTCAGGCTGAAATCCGTTGTAGATTCTGGCTGGCATAAGCGCATTAAGTAGGACGGCGCGCTACTGCCGCAAGCGACAGGCCGATTGGCAAGCGACCTGGAAAAAGTGCATATTTTTCCATAGAAAGTATTTTTGCAAATACCTGGTTTATCAATACAGGCGGCAATTGATCGCCTGCAGGCCTGATGCCGCGAATCTTTGCATATATACGATTGGCTACCGCGACCGACAGCAAAGAAAAATTGAAATATGAAACCCACGACACCGCCAACCCCGCCTGCTGCATAGTATCAATCAACTGCCGGCGCACATAACGCCGATGATGATGAAGCTTCACATCATGCGCGCTCCACAGCATTGGCAACGCAGGAACCGTCACAAAAAGATAACCATCCGGCGTCAGCTTCTGACACAGTTTTTCAATCGCCAGTACATCATCAGCGATGTGTTCCAGCACATCAAACATGCAAATAAGGTCAAACAGCCGCTCCGGAAAAGGCACGGCATCAGGCAGTTGCCCATGATGGATTTCTGTGCCGCATGCATTTCTACGTGCGACATCCAATGCCGCATCGTTCATCTCAAACGCATAGGTCGCCCCTAATTTCGAGAGTGTTTCCAGGTTGCCGCCAGTGCCGCATCCGGCTTCCAGAATTACAGGGTTCTGCGGCAAGTCCATCTTGCTGATCACATGCGAAATAATCGCCCGCCTGCCCTGGAACCACCAGTGCTCACGTTCCACGGATTTCATCTGCAAGTAAACCTCAGGATTCATTTTGCGCCATGATTCGATCCGGATGCTTCATTCCGGCTTGAGCCGGAATCAAAGCCTATCGTACGACGGACAATAAAAATTGGCCGCCGCTTCGCTTCAACATAAAGGCGCCCGATATATTCCCCAATCAAACCTACACTCACAAGCTGCATGCTTCCCATAAACAAAACAGCAACCAGCAGCGAAGCATAGCCTGGCACGTCTACCCCCGAAATCAAGGTGCGCAATATAATAAAACAGGCATAGAGTGCAGATAAACCGGCGCCGACCAGCCCGATATAAGTCCAGACCCTTAAAGGTATCGTCGTAAAACTGGTGATGCCTTCGAGCGCAAAATTCCACAGCCGCCAGCCCGTGAACTTGGTTCTACCCCCGGCACGCGGCGCACGCGTATAATCTACAGTCACGGTTTTGAATCCGACCCAGGCAAAAATGCCTTTCATGAACCGCTGGCGTTCCGGCAATGCACGTACCGCATCCACCACCATGCGATCCATCAGGCGAAAGTCACCGACATTGTCCGGCAAATGCGTATTGGATAATTTGTTATAAAAACGGTAAAACCATCGGGAACTCTGGCGTTTTAACAGCGAATCGGAATCCCTGTTGCTACGCCGCGCAAGCACAACATCCGCGCCTTTCTTCCATTCAGCGAACATGTCATGAATCAACTCCGGCGGATCCTGCAAGTCTGCATCAATCGGGATTACCGCCTGGCCGGCAGCATATTCAATGCCGGCTGTAAGCGCTGCTTCCTTGCCAAAATTACGCGACAACTCGATAACACGCAGCCTCGGATTGGCTTTTGCCATTTGCATTAATATTGAAAGCGTGTCATCTGTACTGCCATCATCAATACAGATAAGCTCGTAATCCTCTTGAACAAGCGCATCAACAACCGGCAGCAAACGCGTAAAGAATTGCCTTAACACTAGCGCCTCGTTAAAGACGCAGACAATGATAGAAAGTAACGGTGGATTTACAGGTGTCATCAGCAATTCATTCTTTACATTCGTATACTAGTTAACACTCTACTGCAATTGAAGTCAACTCC